>ERZ1046148.429-NODE-429-length-26171-cov-9.832938_pt1 | contig 26171 bp, 29 predicted proteins | sample MGYA00383090_ERZ1046148 | MGnify/ENA primary metagenome ERZ1046148 (study PRJEB29581, sample SAMEA5548360) | metagenome | biome: marine; feature: coastal; material: water | depth 25 m | study: Short-term variability in the microbial, nano- and picoplankton... | reverse complement strand
CAGCTTCGTCCAATAGATCAAAACAGTATATTGATTTTTGCCAGTTAATTCTGTAATTTACTAAATCATCTTTGATTGGTTTTTCAAAAGGAAAAAATATCACATCGTGTTTTTCACACCAATACTCCCAAGTCTTACGGCTAATATCCATCCATTCCCAACCACCGTATTTTTTAGAGTAATGATTATTTTTAACACCTACCCAAAATATAACATTTTTCATAAAGTAATAACCTAATTAGTATACTAATAAATATATATTCAAACGATCAAACCATAGAATTATTTTTTGTATTTAACATTTTTATGTCAGCTTTTGCTCCACCAAACCACCACTGCATATCACAGTAACTACTACCTTTTGAATTTACAATTAGTTTATTCTTACCACCTAATAAAAGATCAACAACTGAATCTTGTATTCCTTCTACTGTCTTATAATCACCAAAGAAAGTTCTTTTAGGAGTGTATATTATTTTGTCACCATATCTGTCTAATATTTCATCAAAAGTATCTTGATGGTCACAAGTCACAAAGAATCTGCTTTGATTATATTTTCTTTTATCCATCTCATCAAATACTTTATTTATATCGAAAAATTTACCACTACTAGAAATATTTCTGTCAGCATCTTTCCATGTTCTAATACTAAAAGTTATGGTGTCATCATCAAAATTAGATTCATATTCTTCAACAAAATCTCTAATATATTTTATTGGTCTTAAATTATTAACTTGAGTTAAAACAGATTCTTTGATATCAGTAGGAATATCATTACCCCAATTATCATAATCCAAGTGATTTATGTCCATAGAATCATTAGGTAATCTGATAAATTTAAAGGAAGAATATACAGGCAGTTTTGGGTACTCTCTTAAACAATCAGATTTACTTCTAAAAACCTCAATCTCATTTTCAAACAAATCTTCAAACCCACACCACAACCAAGTGCTAGTTTCCTTGACAGTCCAAATCAACTTAACTTCATCACTCATTCTCATCGTGGATACCAAACATCTTATTCTGTTATTTAATCCACCTATGGCATCACAAATAATCAATGATCTAATCCCCCATTAATTTTTAATGAACATCCACTTACATATTCGGTATCTATTAAATATCTAACAGCGTTTTCTATTTCAGATATCTTACCCCATCTCTTCAAAGGAATTGAATTTTTAACCTTTGTCCTAAATGGTTCTGGAACTTTATAAGTAAGTCCACCATCCATGTATCCTAATTGTAATGTATTACAAGTTATACCTTTACTAAGATTTTCTACGGTACAGGTTTTTGCTAAATTATCTACGAAAGCTTTACAACCTGAATATACAGCAGTTCCAAATGCTGGTTTTGAAGATAATATAGATGAGGTTAGTATTATTCTACCATATTCATTTTCTCTCATACTTGGTAAACAATTTGCCAATATGTTTAAACTACCCTCTATGTTAACTTGAATTTGTTTTTTTACCTCAGCATCATTACCATCGTATTTGTGTAAAATGATATTATGATTGTACCCACTTAAATTTATAACGATGTCTTGATTGTTATTTTTAAAGAAATATTTAACCTCATCAAAATTAGTTACATCAACATCTTTAGAACTTAAAGCAACTACTTCGTAATCTTTGGATAATTCCTCACTCAAAGGTTTTCCCAATCCACCACTACCACCAAAAACAACTAAACGATTAAATTTCATAATTAATTATATCCTTTTCATCTAAATTTTTCATAGATAATTCTCCTCGTAATGTATCTGAAAACATTGGGCTATAATAATGACTACACCCATCAAAATAATAATGGGTTGCTTGACTATATCTAGTTCTATAACTATCCTTTATTGGTATACTACCGTGAAACAAATTAGCAGACCATATCAATGCCTGTCCTTTTTTAGCAGTAAAAGTTTTCTTCTCCAAACCTTTGGTTTCAACCAATTGTTTTATAAATTGCTCATATTTAGAATAAGCATCAAACTGTTCTCCATACTTAGGAACTTCAATTCCCATGTTTGAAAATTCAAATATTGGTAATTTATGACTTTTTGGAACATACATCAATGTTCCATTTTCTTCATCCACATCCTCTAAAGCAATCCAAGAAACACCCAACCACCTTTGTGGTACTGATGAAAAATGAATCGTGTCACTATGTAGTGGTTGTTGTGCACCACCAACAAAATTTATTGTTTGAAAAGGTAACGGATTTCTTCTGTATAAAAACTTTAATACATCAAGAACTTTTTTATTTTTAACGAGAGTTAATACATTGTTACTCCATTTCCAAGCCTCAAACAATCTTGGATGATCTGAATAATGATAACCAGACTCTTGTGATTTGAAATCATCACTTTTAATTTTGTTGTTTATCTCGACTATCGTGCTGTTAATAAATTCATCATCTAATTCTAAATCTAATACAACATATCCTTCTTCATGAAAATGTGTAGCGAGATTAACTTCTTCATCTGTAAAATCATCAGATTCTAACAAATCATAAAAAAAGGGAGATTCAACCCAAGGCAAATCCATTCCATCAAAATCCGTTTTATAGTTGATCACTTCAACCAATCCTTATCCTTTGACAGTTTTATAACATTTTCCTTATTTCTTGGTTTATGAAATTTTACTGGATTTCCGATAAAGACACTCCACTCTTCAAGATTATTTTTTGTGTAGATAAAACTCTTAGCACCAACGGTACAACCAGTTGGAATATTTACTTTAGGGAATACCATCACATCTGAAGCAATTCCACTATAATCACCAAATGTAATATCTCCTCTGTATATTTTGTTACTACCCCAAAATTCATTTACTGGTCCATGTTCTCCACTATAATCCTCTGATCCACAGAATAGTTTACTGCCATACCCAATAAAATTCCAATCACCCAATGTTATCTTGTGTTGACTTCCACCACCCAAGACAACATGAGAACATATTTGAATATAATTACCCACCTCCAATGCCGTGGTCACCAAAGTAAAAGGATCAATTCTCACATTATCACCCAAGACCACTTCGCTTGGGTTTGTAAATATAACATTTTGACCTATGAATACATTTTCCCCACAGTATTTTAAGCTCTTCTTTATTTCTTCATTCCAACCTACCATTACCAACCAGCCTTTATGGTATCCACTATGTACTCCCTATCTTCTTTACTAACCCACCAACCAACTGGAATACAAATCATTTCTTCCACTACCTCATCTAATATTGGTAAGTGAGATACGAAATCAGAGACACAGGTATGTTTATCATTTCTCTCATGAACTCTACTAACCATTATACCCTTTTCAGCCATCATTCTCATAAAATTATTTCTATCTTTTACTTTCATTGTGTATATCCAATAAGCTGAATCACGATCTTTTTTATTTTCAAGTAAAGTAACACCATCAACTTTTTTTAATTCCTTATTATAATAAGCACCATTATTCTTATGAGTTTTTACTAAATCATCGATGACTTTTAAGTTCTCTAATCCCACAGCAGCAGATACATCATTCATGTGAAATTTGAAACCCCATTCTTTGATATCCTCTTCACATCTAAAATCCTTACGACTGGTGTCTTCTCTGTCTATACCATACCATCTCAACAATTTACCCCTATCCAATAGCTCTTTGTGAGGTACGACTAACATACCCCCATCAACAGAGGTAAGGTGTTTGATTGCTTGAAAACTAAAAGTACATATGTTTCCATGTGAGCCTATTTTTTCATTCTTATACTCTGATCCAAATGAATGTGCACAATCCTCTATAATAACTGGCTTAAAACCATATAGTTTCTCTGTATCATCCTGTATTCTTTTTAACTCATCTAAATCAAGAGGATATCCACCCCAATGAACAACATAAATTACTCTTGTCTTTGGTGTTATCTTTCTTCTTAAATCTGTTAAACACATATTAAGGTTATCACGATCAACATCAACCCATTTAATATTTAAATTGTTAGCAAGAACAGTCCAATTTGTGGCAGTACAGGTCAATGGTGTACATAAGACCTCATCACCATCGTTTAAACCATCCCACTTACTTCTAACCCCATCCATCTTCTTTTTTAACATGTGTAAAGCAAGGTGTTCAGCCGATGTAGCTGAGTTGGTTGTTAAGAGATAATCTAACTGAAACCACTCTTTTAGATTTTTCTCAAACTTGTCAACCATAGGTCCTTGTCCGATGTATCCACTCTCTAAAACTTTTGCTACCTCTTTTGAGGCACTATTTGACATAAAAACTTTAAATAAAGGTATCATTTAATTCTCCTTCTTCCAAAAATCATATAGATCCTTTTCAACCTCGTATGATTCCCAAAATTTTCTATTCTTGTTTGGTTGTTGTTTTGCCCATTTCCACATTTTCATTAATCCTTCCTCTAATTCTGTTTTGAATTTGTAATCGAGAATCCTAACCGATTTTTCCCATGTAGGGTAAGCATTTTCGACTTCATGTCTTTTTTCTTTATGTACTTTACTACCACCAATAACTTTTCTTAAAATTTCATTTGCTTCATTAATAGTATAAAATGTACCACTTCCAAGATTTATTATTTCTTTAGATGCTCTATCGTCAAACCCAGCTTTGTATAAAGGTTCTAAACAATCTCCCATATAACTAAATGCTCTCTTCTGTTCACCATCTCCAAAAATAGTCATAGGTTGGTCATGTATATGTTGATACATCCAAATACCCAATACATTTCTATATTTATCCCAAATATTCTGTTTTTCACCATAAACATTATGTGGTCTAATAATACACCAATCTAAACCGTGTTGTTCACCTGCGACTTGTATATCCATTTCACAAGCATATTTTGCTATACCATAAGGATCTATTGGTGCTGGAGTATGTGATTCATCAAATGGTGGATTACCGTGACCATAAACTGCCATTGTAGATGTAAATACAAGTCTTTCTATATCAAAATTGATACAAGCATTTATAATTTTAGAAGTAGATATGAGATTATTCTTATAATTATAAGTTCTCATAAATGGGCTTAAACCCTCAGCAGCATATGCTGCAAAATGATAAACTATATCTGGTTTTACTTTTTCAAATAGTCTTTCAACATTACTGTCATTAGCTAAATCGAATTTATAGAACTCTACTTCTTTATTTACATTATCAATATAACCACCACTCAAATCATCTATGCCAAGGATTTTATGTTCTGTATTCTCTACCAACCAATCTGCTAATCTACTTCCAAGTAAACCTGCTACACCCGTTATCAAAACTGTTTTCTTATTCATAATATTTCCTTGCTTTTGCATAATCTTTAATTTTTACATGCTCAATCCAACACTCATTTATTAAACAAGCTTTGACTCCTTTTGCCGAAAGAGTTGATATCCATCCTTCTTGTCCGCCCCATTTTCCATCTCCACCATTCATTGTGTGGTTGATTGGATAAAATTGATTATCTTTGTATCTGTAAGTCTCATAAAATTTTTTTGTAAAACCAAAGCTAAAACCATTTGGTAAATTATCCCAAGAGTTTGGTCTAATATTTAAAAATCTATACCCTTTACTTGGACCTAATGAAGTATTGGGAGAGGGATGTCCTCCATTATCAGATAAAGGTCCATAAAATGTTTTATCTTTTTCAGGCATTTCGTGAATTATTTTTATAAATTTATTTATTGAATTATTCAATTTAATATCATCATTGAAATTCCAAATAAACTCACAACCATCTTCGTAAGCATTATGAATACCAATATTCCAAGCTCCTGTAAGTCCGGTTAGTTGTTGGTTTTCAATGTATGTAACATTTACATTCAAATCTTTTGGATATTCATAATCTATCGTTGATTGATTGTCACTAATATATATTTTGTAATCATATTCAAAATCAGAATTTATAAAAGATTCAAAAAATGTATCAAGTAATTCTACACCACTAGGTCTTATCTCAGGTGATCTATGGCTTGTAACTGTAAGTCCTATTTTATGCATTACCTTGATCCATTATTTCTAACATATAATTAACTCTCTTAATCGGAGTGTGATATTTCAATACATGCTCATAACCATTATTACCTATCCTAATACACTCATCTTTATTTTGTAAATAATAATTTAGCTTTTCTTTAAACTCATCTATGGTTTCATAGTATACACAGGATTCACCATCAACAAATTTATCTGGATATATGATGAATGGTTTTTGAATAAAACAACAGGTTTTATTTGACAATATCTCCCACATTCTTCTACAACAATTTTCAGCCCCCCAAGCACTAATCCCTATGTAGGATTTTTTAATTGTTTTAAAATAATTGTCCTTATCCAACCATTCACCCACGACAGAATTAAAAGAATTATTATTGTTCAATTCTTTACAATAATTGTAAACTGGTTTTCTTAATCCTGTGCTAACATGACCAGCTGGTCCTCCAAAACTACAATAGAAATCATATTCTTTTGATACTTTTTTAGATTCATAGTCAAAATAAGAATTCCTAGCACCAATGTAACACGGTATTATTTTATCACGATCTAAATCCTCTTCATAAACAGCTCTCTTAAAATACCAATTACATTTCTCATACATTTCTTCATTAATTCTTGGATAATTTTTTGTACGAAAACTTGTCCAATTATATTCACTTCCATCAATATAAGCCGTAACCTCTGGTCTATTTATTTTGTCTAATAAATAATATTTTGGTGCTGGAACTCCATTATATCCATGTTTTCCAGCAAATGCCAATATATAATCCGCGTCTTTAGAGTGTTCAATTACCTCATCATCTTTGTAAGCTTTCTTAACATTGTTTCCAAGATCAGTTGCTATAACATCAGCACCAATGTTATTGAGACCATCCATTATAAAAATAGTCAATGTATCTTCTTTTTTGTGTGGTGTTATAGCGATAACTTTCATTAATCTTTTAGAGTTATAAACTCACATCCCCTATTAACTAACTCTTGATTATTTTTCTTAATATAGTCAAAGAAATTCCAAGCCAATACCAATATATTATCTGGTGGATTCTCATCTAATGAACCATTCTTACCTTTGATTGGTATTCTTACTCCAGGTAATAACTTACCATGTTTCATTTCATTGTCTTCTATGATATAATCAATAGATTCACTATCTATACCATAGTAATTTAAAACCGTAGTTGCTTTTGCTGGTGAACCATAACCTACAATTGATTTACCCTCATCTTTAAGACTCTGTATTTTAGAAACCGAATCTTGTTTACATTTTTCTATCTTTTTAGCAAACTCTTTATAGGTTTTTAATTTGTCCAATCCAAATTCTACTTCTTTCTTGACAAATTCATCAACGGAAGCATTAACAAAATGACCTTGATTGCCAATATAAACTCTAATAGAACCACCATGAGTATCGACATGCTCAACATGAGATATCTGTAAATTTAATCCTTCAAAGAAATTTTTAAGAGACAATACACTCCAATAATTGTAATGTTCATGATAGATATTATCAAATGTTAAATCCCTTAATGTATCATATAGATACTGAACCTCTATCACAAAATGACCTTCTTGTTTTATTATCTTAAATACATTTTTGGTAATTTGCTTTAAGTTATCCGAATGTGCAAATACATTAAATGCCGTCACCAAGTCTGCTTTTTGTTTAATCTGTTGTATTGTAGATTCGTCTTCAAAATATCCGTTGATAGTTGGTATTCCACTTTGTTCTGCTAAATAAGATAGATTTTTTGCTGGTTCAACCCCACATACAGATATGCCTTTTTCTTTAAGTGGTTTTAAAAATACTCCATCATTACTACCTATATCAACTACGAAAGATCCCTCTTTTAAATTAAATTGATTTCTTAATTTATTAGCAGCATCTAAGAAATGTTTTCTAAATGTCTCCGTTGTTGATGATACATAAAGATATTCGTTAAACATTTTTTCTCTTGGCACAGAATGAGACAATTGAACATTATGACAATTCGGACAATAATTCATCTGTAATGGATACAACTCGTCCTCTTGATTTTCATCATTTAACAAGTTGTTAGCCAAAGGTGAATTACCTAAAGAAACAACACACTCCAATCTTGTATTGCCACAACATCTACATTCTGATTTATAGTTTTCAAGTAATTCTACCCTCATTCTTTCGTCCACTAACTCGTAAGGTAGTGTGTGTTTACCATAGTTATCATGTTCTCTTTCACCATTTACGAGATTTAAAAATAGTGAATCTTCAAGAAATACCATCGTATGAGCAACTTGTGGTTCAGTTACCACCACATCTCCTGGCTCCATAAGTTGTGTGGTCATTGGAGCATTAGGTGTTTTCAAATCCTTAAACACACTAATATATCTACCACTAATCAAGATACATTTTTGTTGTTGTATTGGATGCCAATGATTTGCTCTAACTGTCCCTTTCTTAGACTCAATCCAACCGATCCAATTAATAGGTTCTGGCAGTTCATAATTAGTAATACGACCTCGTTCATCTACAAACTCCTTACCACCATCAAACTTATATTCCAATACATCTCTTCTCAACGATACATCAGACCAAGCATCAATCATACCCTTTATATCATCACGAATATTATTCCTAAACTCAAATCCAGTATCGAGTAATTTTTTATTGGACAATGTGTATCCTCGGTTTGGTATCTCATCATCAGTTTCAGTTAAATCCAATGCTGGAACAAACTCTCTACATATTTCTGCCACATCTTTTACGGTCATATTTTCATTTCTTAAATGAAATACTTGTCGTTTTATATATTTCTTCTCTGCCATAAATTTCATACAACGAGCCACATCAAATAATGATACAAGTGATTTCCATTGAACACCACCACCGAATAGTTTTATTGAGTCACCAATAGCTGCCATTTTAGAGAATAGATTAGGCATTATGTTTATTCTCATTGAGTCACCACCATAACCGTAGACAGAACCTAATCTTAACACTATGTAATTTACTGATGAGTTTTCTAAATCTTCTTCTGATTGTACTTTACCTTTAGCATAAGTTAAGACAGGACAAGTTTTTACATCTTCTGTTAAGAGGAACATAGTTTCTTTTAATCCTTCATAAACCACATGAGTAGATGGAAATATTAGTTTTGTATTTTTACCAACCGATTCAATTATGTTTCTTGTTCCAACAACACCAACCTCTTGAATCTCCTTATCTTGCTGGTCGTTAGATTCAGACTTAACATAAGCAACATCGGTTATACCACCAAGATGATATACAACATCAGCATCACCGAGTAAATCTTTAAAAAATTCTTTATTTAACAAGTCGGATTGGTGATACTTAAATCCCCAAGACTTTAGTTCTTTAACTCTCTCTGGTAAAAATTTTCTATCAACTATGTGAACATCATGTTCTAAATTTTCTTCAATATAAAGTTTGGATAATTGTGTTCCAATGTAACCTAAACCTCCTGTTATGACTATTTTTTTCATCTTAATTTACACTCCCACTAAAATTCTTAATAGTATTATACAAATGTATTACTAAATGTCTTAAATCATATTGCTCTTCAAATCTATCTTTCATATTCTGAACAAGTCTATCTCTTATATTTTTCCAATCCGACAATACATAATCAACCTTTTCCTCTAAATCCGACCAATCATATTTTACAGATATATAAGTTTCATTGTCCTGATATATGAAAGGTTTTGAATTTATGTAACTCATATCGGGTTTTATTAATACAGAACCAAAAGAGGCAGATTCTAAATCTCTAGGTGCCATTTCACCATAACCAATCGGTGCTAGTATTATCTTTGAATCGTACATCATTTGATAATACTCTTTTTTTGGTAACCTAACACCATTTTTTAATTTAGCTAATCTATACTTATCACCCAATGTATCCATGAGGTTTTTTCTATGTGGATCATAGTAGTCTGTTTGACATAAATCATGTTCATACACGGGCTCTTTTGTTGGGTAACTAAACATACAAGATAAATCATATGGTTTGTTATCATCATATACCAACCAATCGGGTTGAACTGTATGTAACCAATTACATCCAGTCAATTTCATCTTAGGTTTTAAATCATCAATATCAGGTACAGAGTAATTACCTTCTCCCCAATACATTCTACCATTAGCCCAACCCTTTTTGTACAAATCAAAATCTTTTAGATAAGTGTTTTTTAAGAATAATTTAGCATTTGATTGTCTGAAAACATCTATTGTTCCTATCAAGGATGTTGAATCTTGACCATCGATTATAAAATAATCACCTGTAATCTTAGATACAAATTCTAATCCTTTGTGGATAGATTCTTGAAGTGGTTTCTTCTTATCTATGATACTAGCTTGACCAACAAAGGCATAGTCGTAAGTATCCCCAATAGTAAATTCTATTCCAACATCACGAAATAAATTAATAGCATCAATAAAAGGTCTGAATGTAGTTTCGTTTCTATGGACATCGAGTTCGTATAGTTTTATTTTAATCATATTTACCGTAAAATTCCTTTAAACTTATTAAATTTAATAACCCCTTTCTGTTATCTTCTAAAAACTGAAAGTCTAATTCAAATGCTGGTTTCGGTAGTTCAAAAAGTTTTTGTTTTCCAAATTTTATAATTCCAACACCATGATCAGTATCTAAGACTTCCATATACAAATCTTTATTTTCTGATCTAATTTTAGCCCAAGCTTTCCAAACATCTCCATTCCAACACCCCACGCCGACTGGTACTTTCTTTCTTTGTACTATCTCCCATCTTGGATTCATATCATGACAAAATATCATTCCATCTGATTGTAGGTGATTTAAAGCATTATTTATATCTTTATACGCTTGATAATCATAATGTAATCCATCTATGAAAATAACATCGTATTTAATATCATGACCATTAATTAAATCAAAAAATTCATCAGAGGTCATGGGGTAATTAACTTCTGGTGGATTTTCACACTCAATGCCAGGATCAACACCATCCTTATGTTCAGCTATGATATTTTGTATAGCCGCACCATTGTTAACTCCTATTTCTAAATAATTAACATATTTATTTTTCTTTATAAAATAATTAATTACATCAAATCTCTCTACTTCCCAAAAATAACCTCTTTGTTTACAATTTTTTCTCCACTTCTGATATTCATTAATCTGTTGTTCTTCCGACTTCATCTTCTCAATCCACTTATTTCTTCATTGTAAAACTTATTTTGTTGTTCTTGTTTTTCTATAGTTTTTGGATGTAAAATACAAAACGGTTTATCCATCGGTAAAGTGGCATATGTCTTATAACCAGTTATCATCTCGTGAACCTTGTGTTGCCATCTTATGTTTGGTCGGTTACGAAATATCCTACCTTGCCAATCAGGAAAGTTTATCCATCCATTCTCGTCTAATTTATATCCATACATTCTACAATGTTCCTCTGTAATACCATCCACGGTATTTATTCTTGGTAGATAAATCAAGTCAATACCTTCATTACCATTTATGATTTCATGAACATTTTGAATTAACCATCTACTTACCATCTCGTCAGCATCAAGATTAAAACTATAATCCCCACTACCCATTGATTTCAAATAATTTTTTTGTGAAGCAAAATCACCTAATAGATTTCTTTGTTCATAAACTATGTCGTGTGCTGATACATAGAAATCCAAAATAGCCTTCGTCTTTTCATTATCAGAATAATCATCGAGTATAACAATCTCATCATTGGGATCTTTCCACTTCACCAAAAACTTCAACAACTTCTCTAAGGTCTTATCCTCGTTGTGAACCAATATAGAATAACTTATTTTCATCCCAATAGATTTTCTCGTATATCAACAGCTTTTAATGAACTTACCTTTTCTAACTTATAACTTCTATAAGCCTTTTTTATTATAGAATCACCTTTTATCACATCTTTGTAGAATTTTTGTGGTGTCATATTATCTCTTCTTTTCTTTGCCGATAACTGTATTCTTGTGATGTCCTTTTCAAACTCTTCAATCATCTCATCTTTATTCACATTAACTCCCGCATCACCCATGAGTTCAACTAATCTACCCACTCTACTGATAGTTATGTAGTTTAAATTTATACCTTCAATCATTTTTTTCTTTTTATCATGATATATAACAAGAAGTACAGGTGTTTTATCAGTACCCGTATTATACCTAAAAGATACAATCATACCATCTTCTAATTTACCAGGTGGTATTAACTCCTCTCTTTTTACTATTTTAGACTTGTTGCGGTAATTCGGCATTCTTAGTTTCCATGATCTGTAGTATAGCATAGGCATCGTAGAATGAAGGCATCGTAACTTCTGTAGCTTTGGTGTCCATACGGGTTCTGATAATCCAAATGAGTTCTTCTTCTTCAATTGCTGGAACTACCAGATAGTTTTGAGTTTGATACACAGCGGGCATCCACCATCTACCATTCACTTCCCTACACACCGATTGAAAATCCTCAGGAAACTCAACCACCTTATCCTTGTAATCTTTATTGGAAGCATAACCACAATAAGTGCACTGCATATTCTGTTCATCATCGCCAAGTAAAATTAAAGTATCCGTTTTTCCATTCTCATCTTCTAGACATAAAGGACATTGAACTTCTAAAAACATTAGGTCACCTTCTTTAGTTTAGGTAGTTTAATCGTAGCAGGCTTAGAATCTTTTTTCTTAGTTAACTTAGGTAATTTTAAACTCATTGGTGTTGGTGTTTCCGGTATAGACTTTATAGCATTATCAAGAATTGTATTAAATTCTTTTGCCATAGTAGTAAGTGAAAATTTACTCCTATTCCATATACCAAGTTTTTTAGCATTAGTCTTTATAGCCTTATGGTTTTTATGAAATAATCTTAATTTATTTACCACATCACCCTCATGTACATTGAACCATTTACCAGGTTCTACAATAATAGGTTTCCATATTAATTTTTTTGGAATTGGTTTTAACTCACCATCTATCATTACAGATTGTTTTGGATTTAAGAAATCTAATTGACCACTCCAATTACTAGCAATAACAGGTAAGTCACAACAAGTTGCCTCTGCCAATGGTCTACCAAAGCCCTCTCCATGTGTACAACTCAACATAGCTTTTACCTTTGGTAAATTATACAAAATTGCCATCTGTTCTAATGTTAGATCACCATGTAGCAAGTAAATATTTGGTATACTATCCAACTCTTTGAATTGATCCTTTAACTGTTTTATTTTATCAACAGTGTCTTTTCTATCCAATATAGAAAAATCAGCACCATTGGTTTTCAATAAAAGAGCAGGAGGATTTGGTTGATTAGCAAATGCTTGTATAAAGGTTTTTATCATTACAGCAATATTCTTCCTATCCTCACCATAACCACCTTTACCCCATTGACCTACAAATAAGTAAACAAATGATTCTTTAATTAAATCATAAATTTCCTTCTTAAACGGATCATCGCTTCTGCCAAGATCAGGTATAGGTTTATAGATATCAGTATCAATACCTTCTGAAAGAACTCCCATAGGTTTAATAACTTTGATGGTTCCAGAAGCTTGTTTGGTTTTATTATCGACTTGATCATATACGGACCTCATAAATGTTTCTTTTGTAAATTTAGAAGTAGTTAAAACTAAATCCATCTTATTACACCCCATGACAAATTCAACTGAACATATATCAGCCTCAACACCAGCTGTCATACCTATATTTAACTTACCAGGTGTTTGAAATTCATTTGGTATTCTAATATCAATATAGATATCCGGTCTCTCTATATTCTTACCATCGATAAATGTATCAAGTAACTTCTTATGTTTTGGTATGTTAGCATCAAGATGATTTCTTGGTGTACTACCCCATCTGACATCAACACATTTGATTTCAAAATCTTCTCTATCCATGATAGAATAAAATATTGATCTAGCATGATCACCATAACCACTACGAGTATTAAATGGTGCACACATTAAAATTTTCCGTTTCATACTTTCTCCATAGTATATCGTTCTCTTGATTTCCAATTTTTAAATGCCCCATTCATGGAGTCAATAAAGTTCTGTCCCATAGCCTCAGAAGTCATTTGGTTTTCTTTACAAAAATCAGTACCCAATGAACCAAGTCTCTTTCTCTCCTCTCTACCCATATCGTAGAACTCTCTTAGGTTTTTAGCCACATCCTCAGGATTACATCTATCGTCCCAAATGTATGGCGTTGGTGGCGAACCTTGTAAAGATATTGAAGATGGATAAACAGGTTTTACCCACTCACCATGAGTCTTGTACTTACCTCTGTGATTACTACCGAGTTCAATATAATCATTCGGCGTCAATAGGTTTCCATCATCATCTCTTACACCACATTGGTCTTGTAGTCCACCTGTCATATTCACAATAATCGGTGTACCAACCGTAAGTGCTTCAGCACTACCCAATCCAAATCCTTCGTTGGAAGCCATATTAACATAAACATCAGCAGAATTAAATAATCTATTCATCATGCCGTCATGAAATGGTTGACCTTTGTTGATATCGTATGTAAAAGCAACATTACAATCAGGCATCAAATGTCTACATAATCTCGGTAGATCAGTTCCATTGGCGTCACTTGGAGCACAATGAAATATTAATACACAATCATCTCTCTCTTCTTCTGGCAATCCTTCTACAAAATATTTAAATGCTAGAGCAACATCACCTGGCATCTTCCTACGAATATTTCTATTACTATATAGAACCCTAAATTTCCTATTTGTTAATCCAAATTGTTCATTAAATGCCATCAGATCAGTATCAGTATCTTCTATTTTATTAAACCTTCGTGATGAAATACCATGTGGCACATAAGTGGTTTGCCAATCATCATACTCAGGTAATAAACGATTATTAATACCATAGGTTTGTTTTGATATTGACATCAACAAATCAGAACTCTTATAATAGTTTGTATTGTATTGTGGATCAGGTAAATCATCCCATATATTGTAATAGAATATTGGAATATCTCGTCTGATTTCCGCTTCCATTCTATATAACCAAACCCAAAATCTAGGATCAGTATAGTGGAGTATAGCATCAGGTTTTTCTAATGCCATTACTTCTCTTAATATAGCTTCATCACCATAACCATCAACAGGATAAACCTTTAAATATCCATCCTTTACACCATATTCTTCCAAACCTTGAGACATATCAAATACCTTACCTTTATCAGGATGTTTGATAGCACCAGCAATTTGAACCCAATCATATTCATTCAATGTTTCCATCACGATGTCTTTTGATACCGTGGCAATCCCACTATGCATCCTTAGATCATCAGATAGTAATAATATCTTTTTCTTTTTCATATAACCGTTTACCCTTTGTTACAAAACTTCTTTAATTTCTTTAAAATACTTTCTCAGAACTTCAAGCCTATCCTCAAACTCAGCTATCTTTCCCAATTCCTTATCTATCGTTTCAATATGATCGGAATGTTCAGCAACACCAACTGCTGCTTCAGCATGTATCTTTACATTGGCAATATGTTTATCTATATTACCTTTTAGATAACTTTCCAATGCTTTATATAGTAATGATCTCAAAATTGACTCCCACTTGTATGTAATTTATCATATGTTTCTATACTTTCTCTAACAGAAGCATCATTTAAATATTGATGTATTGATCTGTTTACCAGTCTTTGTAGATTCATAGGTGAGTTTACTGTTTTTCTTTTAAAATGTTCGTAAAGACTTTTTATAATCTTTACCGATGTTAATTTGATGTCTTTCTTCATATATATATATAAATATATATATTTAATCTATAACGAGTATTTTTTTTCCGAATTTTTTTGCATAACTTACGGTAGACATGGCGCCTTTGGATTCCACACCCCGTGGAATAAATGCCACTATATATTGTGAATAAGCAGCAATTATTTTATTACGAGCAAAAAAGTTCTTAACATTATATGGTTTACCATAGTCCTTTTTATCCTTTGGGCAATATATATTCCAAGTGTCATGTTGTGGTGGAAACTCTTGATACTGTAAACCAAGTTCTAAAGCATATTTCTTAGCATATTTGTCAGCGCCATTCTTAGCACCACCACTAACTATAATTGTATCATCACCTTTCTCGTTCTTTAACTTAAAAATAAATTTCTTTATCTTCTGTCGGTTCTCATACTTCCGACTACCAACTATAGCAACCCTTAGAGTTTCTTTCCCCATTTACAATGCTCCGTGTTTAAAAACTCACAGAATGTACAAGCTCTACCTGGTGAGGCATTGTAATTTCTATCAGTTTTATAATCTCCTTTGGAATCAAGTATCAGTTCACGGAACTCTGTGAAAGCCTTGTCTACTTTATTTACAGTTGGTTTACCATTGGCAGGTTCGAACCTTTGAAGTCTACTGATAGGGAAGTCACTATTCTTAGCAATCTTTCTCTTTAGTATTAAGAACTCCACAGATATCTTATCTAATGGCACACCATATGCCTCTGAATACTTTTGTTTATACAGAACTAACTGGGATGTTTTGTAAAAATTCTTTTTATGAAAGTCTGTCCAACTACGAGTAGATGTCTTTAAATCAATTATCTTTATAGCACCACTTATCTTATTTTTAATCACTACATCAAGATAACTTCTAAACTCCACACCTTCTTGTAATTTCATAAAGATAGGTAGCTCAATACCAACCAACTCGTAGTTCTTCTTCATAAAATACTTACCACGATGTTTTTTAAAATGGTCTATGATTGCCACGCCATCTTCATAAAATTCTGTTAGGTCTTTTTGATCACAAACATCAACATTATGTTGTTCACGAATCTTCATAAATTCTTTGACCATCTCTGTCTTCAACATATCTTCTAAATTCAAAGATTCAGCAGCCACAATTGATGTACCATACATCTCCGTTAGATAAGCCTGTATCGTGGTGTGCATAGCAGAACCGAATATCGTATGTATGCTACCACTTGACTTACTGAGCTTATCTATGTATCTTAACTTCCACTTTAGATTACACTCGTTGTAAGCACTAAATTGTGAATGAGATAATGACTTCAATCCATCCACCTATACATCTTTTGGTTTATCCGTTAGTAGTCCTTTTAACCAATGTATGTATGCCCTAACTCTTTCACCTAATTGCATATCATTTGGATACTTTTCTACTAACTCTTGTATTATTTCCAAAGGTGTTTTCATTACTTACCCCACTTATCATTAGCAACAATTGTAGCCATTATACCATAATTACTAACATCCAAATACGCATCTTCCATTGGTTCACCTTCTACAGCGTTCTTTCTACCACTCATCAAAAGTGTTTTTAATCTTTGAATCTTATCATTCATACGAAACCAAAGACCTGTAAGTGATAGATGTATTTCATCAGGTGTTTGTAATTGTGTTCCAACTGATATATTACCAGGACCATAATCATGTTGTTTATGGCAGAACAATTCATATTGTTCTCGTTGTAATCTTTTAAATTCTTCGGTCATCTCTGGCCACTCTTGTTCCATTTGTTCAACTATAGAATTTTTTTTATTAGTTAAATCTCTTTCTGTTATTTCCATATTTAATCCCTATCTTGATAATTGTAATATAACAATAATTACTGATAAAAACAAGCAAATTATTGTCCTTGTATCTGGTGCTTCATTGAGAATTAACCAAGTTAAAATACCAAAAGTAAAAGTAGATAACCCAAAACCAACAGGTCTAACATACCAATATTTTCCAAAGTATTCATAAAAAAATCTCGTACTCCAATAAAACAATATACTGATTGGCACCCCACCTAATATAATAAAATACCAATTTCTAGCCCATTCGTATTTAAATTGACCTTGCATATGAAACCACGCCGTTATATTCCCAATCACCGACATTAATAATGCCACCCATAATTTATTCATCGTATTATTTTCTTTATTTCTTTATCGGTTTTTCCATACTCTTTCAACATATGAATAAGATTATCTTTTGGTATTAGTTCACGATACTCTGATGCTTGTAGTCTACTGACCTCAAAATAATCTACCAGATAATCAATAACCTCTTTGTTATACTTATCCTTCTTACCCTTGATGTATTTCAGATATGTTTTCTTCTTTGGTAATACACCACACCAAAACTGATAGACGGCTTTATGTGGCATGTCTTGAATACAATAGTTTTGCATATGATTGACCAAAGGTAAGATATCCTCACTCATACTAAGATAACGAATTACCATAAATGGTGAAAATGTTTTTCTGTCGGCATCGGAGAAAGAATCCCAATCTCTTTTGCCGACAAATAACTCATTTATCCATTTAAATAAGTTCATCCATCCCCCCACCCAAGTCCAACATCTCACCACAACTTCCGCAGTTAAATACTTGAACGGGTGCTATGACTTCTTGACCTGTAGGTGATACCAATGCTGATATTTTCTTAATAATATAACCTTGTATAAAAATTGGATTATCACACTTCTGACACTTCATAGTTGTACCATTTTTTATATCAACCTCAACTTGTTGCTTCTTAGGTTGTGGTATTGGTTTTTGTGGTCTCATATTCATTATATTCTCCTTAGAATATTTGATACCGTGGCGATAAAGTTTATCTCTTTATCCACAACCAATACATCTTGATACGAACCCTTAGATATATCAGCTATGATTTCCGGCATCTTCTCTACACCAAAACTCTCAACCTCATCGTATAGAAGTCTGTATAGTTCGGTGTACTCTGTGAAATTACTATCCGCAACCATTTTACGAATAGTACCTAAACTCTCTCCATTTCTTATAGCATCGAGAAATTGAAGTTTGAACTCATTGTGAATCATACCATCTTTATCAACAGTTAGTTTACCATCAATAGACATCCTCTGAAGTTCATTGATTACCTTACGAAGATCAGGATACCCAGCAGTTACAACTAATGCCAGATCATCCAAGTCAAAGGATATCTCCTCTTTCTCCAAGATTGTCTTAGAGTGTAGAGCAACTTCTTTCTTACTCGGTGGTACTATCTTATAGGTTTGACACCTACTCTGAATAGGATCGATGATCTTCTCCACATAATTACAGGTCAAGATAAACCGACAATGAGCAGAAAAGGTCTCCATAAGGTTTCTCAATGCTGGTTGAGCAGAATTGACATTTAAGTAATCAGCCTCATCTAATATCACCACCTTCATTGGTTTAAAACCAACGGAAGAAGCGAATGTCTTGAGCTTATCTCTGACTAAATCTATGTTTCGTTCATCCGAAGCATTAATATAGAGGTAATCACAGTCAACATGATTAACAATAATTTTAGCAAGTGTGGTTTTTCCACCACCAGCTCTGCCATATAGAAGTAAATGTGGTACATTTCCATCATCTAAGAACCTCTCTACTTTTGTTTTAAGATTTTCATTACCAACATATGTTGATAAATCCTGTGGTCGGTATTTCTCAACCCATAATCCGTGTGAACTCATACTATACCTGTTGTGCCACTAACCAATACTTCGCAACAAAGTCATCAACTTTGAATTCAATATGAGCTAAGCCTGATTTAGCAATCTGTAGTTCAGCCTTTGAACACTCTTTATTACAACTCAATAGTTGACTAAATAGATTAGCATTAAAGTTAACCTCTTTCTCCAAAGTAACAGCACTACTCGGCACTTTGATACTGATACGATTAGAATTCATATCGGAATAACCGATGACAAACTCAACCCCACCATCTACTGGCTTAACAGCAAAATGATCAACATCAGCCAAAGCACTCTTACTCTTGATAAAAGAGTCCATGAACTGAGCATCTAAGGTTACCAATGTATCAAAATCTGGTAATTTCTTCAACTCTGGTACATCAGGTATCACACCGAGAGCAGCAAGAACATAATCAGATGACTTGTTAGCATCTGTTAGATGAAATGCTACTGGATTACCCTCTACTTCTGTTAGAGTTAAATCGATGTTATCCATCATTACATTCAACATCTTCTGTAGTTGAGCAGTATCATATACTCCGACATCAAAAGTAGGCAGGCTTTGTTTATCCAATTCAAGAACCCCCAACAGAGACTTATCGCCTGATATAAATCGAGTTGAGAGTTTTGTTCCATCCGAAGTCCACTTGACGGAATTTACATTTCCACCGAGGTTGTACTTCTGAATGAATGTGTTTAGTGTTATTTTATTCATTATAACTCCTGTTTATGTTAAAAGAATCGTTCTATGCTATTAACCTTATCTACGGGCATATCCCAAGACAAAGCATCATAGAACATTTGTATTTTCTTACTTAAAGCTCTTTCAAATATCTTATCCCTATCGATGTACTGATTGATAAAGTCCATCACCTCTTTAGGATCATCATATCCTTTGTAAGCCAAAGCATCTAATTGAAGTGGATTGTTCTTTAGATAAACCCACTTAATCTTACTAGCGTTTCTAATTGGTTCAAGATGATTAGCCTTGAAATGAACCAACAGATCATTGTATGCCAAGGAAGCTTTTACATGAGCCGGTGTTCCACTTTTTGTCTGTGAAAATATATTCTTCTTACTCTTCACACCCTTATACTTCTTCACACCCTTAACACCACTTGGTAGAGCAATAGTATCTAACTCATGTTTTTCTAAACTCTTTTTGAAACTCAATATAAACTCATCTATCCTACCCTTATCAATATTATGTAGGATAGCCTTCAATACCTTTGTCATGAAATCACGAAATGCCGGTGGGAATGAACTTCTCACAATGTCCAAACCCTTGACATCTAACTTCTCACACTCTAACCCACCATCGTTAATAATCCATTGACCATATCTTTTCTTGGTAACCCAAAATGCTGACTTAGCAATAACCTCTTGTTTAATGTCGAACCTATGTTCACCTCTTATGTTTGTAAACTTATCAGCAAAGTAAACATAAGACTTGTTGATATAATCTTGCACCTCTGAAGCAATATTAAGAATCTGTTCTGTCATAAACTTATCATCCTTAACATCAGCATCAGGATATCTCTTCTCAACCAATGGTAATGCCGAATAGAATACTGAATCGGTATCGGTGTAGATACAATAATCTTTATCAGTACCTAAAATCTTGTTGTAATAATTATTCGTAACCTTCTCTGTGAACTGAATTAACTTAACACCTGTAGTGGTGGTGGCTTCAGCATTATCAATGTCATAAAACCTAAATACCGTAAGACCAAGCACACCATAGAAACTATTCAGAAGAATCTTCTGTACATATTGTCTACGATCAAAGTATTGATGTAATTCATCATCACCTTCTTTACCATATTTTTTAGATAGATTTTTATACTCAACTCTTTCATCAAACCACTTCTCTAATATTGCTGGAATGATACCTCGTTTAGATTTGTCATACACCACTCCATTGGAAGCAACTGATACCTCATTCTTATTAAAGAAATCTTTTAACTCACCCGTAGAGAATGTACGAATCTTCTTCTTACCACGATAGAATGAATATTCCTTCTGTTCCTCTCGTATGAATTGTTCAGCATCCCAACCAGCGAGTTTACCAATCTTAGTCTCAGGTGATATATTCAGAGTCATAATAGTTGATGGATACATAGAAGTCAAATCCAAATCATAAACCCACTCGTATCTACCTGGGTTGGGATCTTTCACATAAGCCCCACTAAACCTACCAGCAGAATCATCATAACTAGCGTCATGTCTTTTACTCGGAGCAACCAAGTCAAGTTTTCTCAAGTATGTCAACATAGCACCTTCGATATAACGAGAACTAAAGTACACCTCTTCATAGGGTATCCTACCCAAGTGAGCTACACTACGAGCAAGGTCGATCAACTTCAACTTATTCTCCAATGCCACAACTATCTTAACATCAACTAAGTTGTATTCAATAAATTTATCGATATCATTTTCTAATAACTGATCGAGTGTTCCCTCATATTCAACCTTACCCATGTTTACTTCTATCTGACCAATAACATCCAAACGATAACTTGATCTTTGAACATAGGTAAATTTTCTATATAGTTCGATATAATCCAAACTACTCACACCAGCAATTCTATACTTCTTCTTATTCTGATTATATCTTACCTGTTGAATTGGTGATAAAGCATTGGCAAAATCTTCATTAAAAACTTTTGTGATTCTATTATATAGATAAGGTGTGTCAAACTGATCTATATTCCAACCACTTATAATTGTAGGTTTTACATCCAACCAAAACCTAAGAAACTCTTGAAGTAAATCAGCCTCATTCTTAAAAAACCTAACCAAAGCACCACTCTTTTGTTCATCTTTTCTATCACCTAAGATGTAAACATAAGACTTACCATCATGTGATGTTTGGAATGCTATAGATGTAATCTTATTATCAGCTTTAGCTGGTTCAGGAAAACCATCAGTAACCTCAACCTCTATATCATAATATAAAATACGATGGTCTGTAGATATGTCATCCGAATCAGGATATCTATCAATCAAAACTCTTGTATCCAATGGTATATCAGATTCAAATACACGACCAGTAGTGAAGTCTTCTTCTGTCCAATAAGTAACCTTTTTTAGTTTGTCTCCGTAGATGGATTGGTATTGACCACCACCATCTTTGACATAAGCATAATTCTTAAATATAAAATTTTGATAACCAGCCTTGTCATCCCAAAGATGAACCTCGACTTGATTACCACCACGCTTTTCTGTCCAGATATTTTGATACATTTAGATTATAACTTCCCTATTTACGATATGATAATATAACTATTTTTTATAACAAATACAAGCATTTTTTGATAAAAAGGGGGATATATTTCAATCCCCCAATTGTATCATTTTAGAAACTAACAGCAAGTCCTATGTTGTAGTATCTTGGTATTCCAAGAAATACTTCAGCGTTATGAGCTAAGTGAAGTTTATCACCATACCCATTGTACTTACTATTATCAACTGCATCTTGAACATAAACATCATCAAGAGCGTTAAAGACATGACCACTAAGAGTCAAGTCGTAACCAGCAATCTCTGGTAGCTTGTATGACAAATGTAAGTCAAGTTTTGAATAGCCAGGAGCTTTCCAAACTTGAGCCCTATCTTCATCACCAGTTACTTCACGAGAATCTGGAGACCAGTCAGCATAATTGTCATCATACACATTGTACAGACCTTGAATGCTAAGACCTTTAATTGGTTTCAATGTCAAACCACCAACATAAGCAGTTTGTGGCATATCACCAATTTTTAACTCATTAAGAGCATAAGTATATTCAGTAGTCATCTGTCCAATGACTTCATTGTTATCATTATACTCATTCTCTAAATAATCACCTTTAGCATCTCCATCGAAGAACCAATCACCCTTACTGAAAATGAAATCAACATCAACCATTTCATGTAAGGCAACTTTTGCTTCAACTTCAACACCACTATGACTTTGGTTTACACCAGTTAGATAAATGATATCAGTATCACCTGAATCACCTTGTCCCGTTTCAACATTACGAGTTAGGTTTCTATCTTTCCATTGTGTATTGTAGTAACTACCTTTGATGTCAACTAAACCACTTGCATACTTTCCACCAACTTCAAAACTTTGAAATTTCTCGTTGTCTGGATTAGTAGCAACTGTACCATCATAGGAAATCACATTATCAAGAATAGGTGGTTTTTCCACATACCCAAGATTTGCGAATGCTGACATTCTATCATCAAGATTGAATACACCACCACCCTTTACTTGAAAGGTTGTGATAGATGGAGCTTCTACTACGGTTGTGTTCTTCTTAGTGGCATCGTTAGCATCAGTAGCAAAATGGTCTAAGTAAGAATATCCAATTGTGGATATACCAGCCATACCATAAAGGTTGAACTTCTGTATGTCATACTTACCTTGTAGGAAAGCACCAAACCAATCTACTGTGGTTTCGTTGTGATAGGCAATTATATCACCTAACATAACTTTCTTACCATCAGCTGCATTGTCATCAGCGTAGTCTACATAGTAATCACCACCTAATAGATCACGAACTTCACGAGCGTGTTCAATACCAGCAGTTCTCCAATCAATACCAACTTGAACTTCCAAGTCATCATTGACATCATAATTCAATTTAGAAATCGCACCATAGGTGTTTTGTCTGTTAATTGAATTACGAAGAATACCAGTTGAGCGGTTTTCAGTATCAGACCATGCTGAGTCCACATTGGCTGAGTTGGAAGCAATCTGACCGTTCCAATCCCAAGTCCACGGTGAACTGGCATACCATGCATTCCCATCAATTGCGGGAAACCGAGCAACACTCCCATAAGTACCAGTACCACCACCAGAACCACCAGACCAATACAATATTGAACTTACATTAACTTGGTCATTTACATTATAGAAATGATTCAAGTTAACAAGTGGTTTATGGAAATAGTTCTCTCTTTCATTAAGAAAGTCTGAACCATATCTATCCACGGTTTTAGCACCATACATATAGTAGTATTGTTGACCAGTATATGAAGGATCAATTGGAGCTACATTCTGATTGAACAACCTACCAGCTTCATGTTCAAACTTCTCACCTTCAGCAAATGCTGTTGGATCATAGCCATTACCTTCATCATCAAACCCAATATCACCAGCCAACTTTTGTGAGTAGGTAGCAATATTCTGTTTGTATAGGTTATGTCCATGTCTTTGTGGAGCACCAATTGCATATAACTCAAATCGTTGGTCATCACTTACGGCATAACTCGCTCCCGCGTAGTATGCCCAAGCATCTGTCCAAGTACCATCGATGAAACCATCACCAGTTTTACGAACTATCGTTCCACTAAGTGCTAGTTTATCTCCGATAAGACCAGAGTTATAATTCAAAGTAGATTTAAGGAATCCACCTTCACCTACTTCTTGTTTAAACTTACCACCCTTCTCTTGTACAGCAGGATCGGTAATTATGTTCATAGTTCCACCAATTGATGGTGTAGCAAGATTAACAGCTGATAGGCCTCTTTGCATCTGAATGGAAGATGTGGCATCACCAACACCATCCCAATTAGACCAATAAACCCATCCGTTCTCCATATCATTCTGGGGAACACCGTTTATCATTACTGCAACATTTCGTTGGTTAAAACCTCGAACATTGATACGAGCATCACCCGCACCACCACCTTGTTGAGTAGCATATACACTTGGAGTAGTATTAAGAATCATTGGAATTTCTTGAGAACCTAATCTCACTTCCATTTCAACTTTATCTACTGTAGTGTAAGCCACAGGTGTCTTTTCATCAGCACGAGAAGCCAAAACTTCTAATGCTGACATTGAAACTGCATCAACTTCCAAAAGGAAATTAACAGTTCCAACAATATCATTCACCGTAACAGGATTTGTTACAGATGAATACCCAATGAATGAAGCAGTTACAGTATAGTCGCCTTCTTTACCAAGATCAATAGTGTATTTACCAGATGCATCAGTTACACCACCCTTCTCAGTACCATCGACAACTACATTGGCTCCAGCCAAAGGTTTACCATCATCATCAGATACCACACCTACAACAGCTTGTCCCCAAAGGAACATTGGTGTAAGGAATACCAACAATGAAGATATTAGATTACGCTTGTTCATTCGCGTTCTCCTCGTTGTTCATTAATGAAAAGCACATTTTTCTACAGGTGTGCCGTCTGCCTGTCCGCTTTTTGTTAAGTTTAATTTGCATAATCTTGGTCGTCATTATCACCAGTTAAAGGTGTTATCTCACAAGAATCATTATTACAGAATTTATCTATTTCAGCCTCTTCGTTTTTAATCACACCAAATGATAGCTTACCAAGATTTTTTACTTGTCTGTTGTAAACTTCTTCGGTGATTGCTTCATAAGGCATTTGTTTGTAAGCACCATAATCATGTCTTGGTAATAATGAAATTCCTTTCAAATGATATTGATAATAATTTAAACAAGGAGCAATTTGGTCTGCTTCTGTTTCTGGATTAAATGTAACCGTACAACTAACTTGATTATCAGCCCAATGTCTTTGTAAGAAAGCGGCTAAACTGAATTGTTCCCAAATCGAAAGTTCAGCCGCAGTTCTAATCCCCTCACCCACATCAACCGGCACTTCAACAACCATTGTCGTATCTTCCGAACCAAATGCTGGTTCTAATTTATAATTAGCTTTCTTCAATGGTTCTAATAATT
>ERZ1046148.428-NODE-428-length-26181-cov-19.609087_pt1 | contig 26181 bp, 23 predicted proteins | sample MGYA00383090_ERZ1046148 | MGnify/ENA primary metagenome ERZ1046148 (study PRJEB29581, sample SAMEA5548360) | metagenome | biome: marine; feature: coastal; material: water | depth 25 m | study: Short-term variability in the microbial, nano- and picoplankton... | reverse complement strand
TTATGATATTAGCAGGATTATTTCCAGCAATGATTGTTTCTTTACTCTTTCTAATGTGGACAACGCGCGATTATCATAGAGGAATCGAGGTACCTGGGTTGAAAATCGGTCCTATTGTGGCACCAGTTGCTATCTGGATGACACTTCTTGGACAGGTAACAATACTGTTTGGAGGACTTTTTGATGATTATTGGCACGCCCAATACGGCCTAGATGTCAATATTACAACACCTCCACACCTTTGGACCATTTCTGGGGGAATAGTGGCAGAAATAGCCACATTATTACTTGCCTGTCAATTAATTTCTATTTCAAAGAGGGAAGAAAAAAGTGAAAAGATTCTAACATTGATTGCACTTCTAACAATATGGACATTAATAATCCATTTATATTTCACTGTCGGTAATTTCTTAGATCCAAGAGAAGCAGTTATCGAAATATTTGGGTTGGGATTATTACCACATTTAGCGCTTGCCGGATTTGTAACGATTGTAATAATTGAAATCACAAATCACTTATTTGACATAGATGAGGTTGCAAAGTTGTCATTAATCACTCTTATTTCTCAATTATTACTATTTTTTTCAATACCGATATTTGTAGAGATGTTAATGGGTCCAGAGCATGTCTATAGGCCAGGTTCACCACATCAAGTGCTGATTCCAAGTTTGCTGCCATGGTTATTGATGCCAGCAATCATTTGCATTAGAAAATGGCCAGCATTGATGAATAACAAATTTACCTATATCGCAATAATCCTGTGCACCAATCCGATTTGGCTACCTCTTGGTGGTGAATATATTCCTTCTTTAGTAGATGAAATGGGATTGGCGATATCTATAATCATATCAATCCCAGTAATGTATTTTGCAATATACAGTTCAAGAAATATTGCTATTGCTATTGACAATGTTATGTTAAGAGTGATAAATAAAAAAGATGCTAAGGAACAAAAAAATGATAATAAATCCTCATTGGTAGGAACTATATCTGTAATACTGATGATGATTTGCTTGATGTATATTCCAGCAGTACAAGGTCATGGTGGAGTTCACAAAACAGAAAAAGGCGATGGTTTCGATGCACCGATGAGAATGCTATTCGATATTGAAGATGTGGATTTCTGGGTTGAATTTATGATATACCCTCCAAAGGCACTCGGGTCAACAGAAATTTTCATATTCCCTGTGGATGAAACGACCAACGTATCAAAAATTTGGATGGAGATAGTTTTCATTGATGATAAAGGAGAGACAAGAATGATTTCTCAATTCGAAAAATTATCGGGAAGAGAAATGTGGGTTTCAACAGTTAAATTTCCATTCTCAGGTAATAATACCATTGAATTCTGGACAACTATTGACGGCGATTCAGCGTATACAGCTATCCCTGTTTATGTTGAGAGTCCAGCATTTCTTTCAGTTAGAATGGCATGGGTAATAGGATTAGGATGGCCAATAACAATGGGAATCATATTTTGGAAATTAAGTCTTCATATGGCAGATAAAGCAGAGAGTGAGGAAGAATGAAGTTAATTGTCACCGGTGCAACTGGATCAATTGGTTCTTCCATAGTCGATAGGCTGGTGAAAAAAGGCCATGAAGTAATTGGTTTGGGCCAAAATAAAGAAAAAATAGAGAGACTTAGAGCAGATGGATTTGACATTAGAAAGTGCTCATTAAATGATAAACAATTAATGGAAGAATCGTTCTCTAATGTCGATTGTATTGTTCATAGTGCAGCGTTTGCAGCACCTTTCGGTTCCAAGAAAAAATTCTTCCAAACAAATACTGAAGGTACCCGTACAATTATGGAAATTGCACAAAAATTGGGAATCAAACGAGTAATTTTCATATCGTCCTCTTCAATTTTTGAAAAAGCAAATCCAAATGACAATCATGGTGATAGTCTGTCCCAAATACAACCCTCTCATCCATATTCATTGAGCAAATATAATGCTGAGAAAGTCTTGAATGATTTCCCTTCTGGAATGTGGATTGGATTAAGACCTAGAGCAGTATTTGGTAAGAATGATACAACTGTCCTTCCTAGAATTAACAAATTAATTAATTCAAAACGATACTTGGTTATCGGTAATGGCAAAACACTAGTCGATGTTACTTGCATGAGCAATTTTCTTGACGCTGTCGAGTGCGCACTCAATGCAGAAGATAATGCAACGGGTAGAGTTTACAATATTAGCAATGGTAAACCATTAGAGGCCGGATATATGATGTCAAAGATTGCACACAAAAAATATCCTGATTGTAAAGCCAAACATCTTCCTTATACCCCAATTAAAGTATTATCATATTTCATCAATATGCTAGGATATCTTAGTTTTGGATCTTACCAACCGAGTTTGACTCCCTACTCAGTAAATCAATTAACGAAGAGAATGGTTATGGACATTTCAGGTGCTGAGAAATATTTGGGATGGATTCCAAAGCAAAGTTTTGAAGAAGGTTTGGAGGAAATCCGATGAGTCAGAAATTACTTACCCTTTGGAGATATTTTAGAACTCCAAAAAAGTTTAAATCGAGAACTCAGATTGAGAAATGGCAGAAAAAAAGGATTACTAGACATGTTAAATTTGTTCGCAGCAATTCAAAATTCTATGCAAATCACTGGCATGGTATTGAGGATGATAACTGGAATAATTTCCCCTTGCTCAACAAAGCGCTAATGATGGATAATCTTGGAGATTTACTGACTAGGAAAATAGATTTGAACGCGGCTTTTGATGTCGCAAAGAATGCCGAAGAATCAAGGGATTTTTCATCGAGGGTTGGAGACCTATCTATCGGTTTTTCTTCAGGAACAAGTGGTTCAAGGGGCGTACATGTTGTGAGTGATAATGAAGGTAGTAATTGGGCAGGATTTATGCTGGCTAGAGGATTGGGTAGTAGCATTTTGGGCAAACATCATGTCGCATTATTTTTACGTGCAAATTCAAATAATTATGAAAAAATAAACTCGAGAAGAATAAAGTTTTCATTTTTTGATTTACTAAAGCCGATGGAACAATTGCAAAAGGAAGTAGAAATAGCCAATCCAACGGAATTGATAGCTCCACCCAGTGTATTGCGCTATTTGGCAGATAATAATTGCAAAATTAATCCAAGGCGAATTATTTCTGCAGCAGAAGTTCTAGATCCGATTGATGAGAAAATAATATCCAAATACTTTTCACAAATAGTTCACCAATTTTATACCTCAACAGAAGGAGAAATGGCTGCTACCTGTGAGTTGGGTACCCTGCACCTCAATGAGAGTATTATGCACATTGGAAAGCAGTGGGTTGATGAGGAAAAAGGACTTTTCCACCCAATATTAACCGATTTTATGCGAACCACTCAACCGATTATCAGATATCTACAAAACGACATATTGGTGCTACAAAAAGAAGGTTGCAAATGTGGTGATGCAAGAACTGCGATTTCTCAAGTAATGGGACGCTCAGATGATGTGTTCTATTTGCAGAAAAATGATTCAGATGAGTTTGAGCCGATTGTTCCGGATTTTATTCGCCGAGCAGTAATGCGATTGAGCCCCGAAATTGAAGCATATCATGCAATTCAAAAATCTAGAAATATAATCGAAATAGGTATTCAGCCCAACAATATAAGTTCACTTGATTATAGCGGATTTGAAGAATTGTTCAAAGAAAAAAAGGTGCAAAAAGCTGAATTGATTATTACTGAACACTCTCACATCCCTTCAACCAATAAATTGAGGAGAATATACAGGGAATGGAAAATGAAATGGTGATCATATGTTTGAATTTCCATTATATATTATCGGTTGTTTTCTGTTCTTAATTGTAACTGAAAAATATAGGATTGCTACCTTTGGTATTGCAGTTATCATTGCAATCTTATTTCCTATTATGGCGGAAGTAAGTGAGTTTGGTTTGTTTTTACAAATAAAATATTGTAGTGTGATTTTTCCTATTATCCTATTTTCTTTTGCTAAATGCAAATCACATTTTACAGGAGAATTATTTGAAAAAGCCTTTGCATTAATGCCGATGATAATACGCTTCGTTATAGCACTGAATATTGCAGAAGCCGTAGTTTACGTATATTTGTTCGATAAATTTGTTACAGCATTCTGCGGAATAATATTGATTATTACCATTCCTAAATTTTCATATGATGAAAACCAAGAAATTGGTTTTGAGGACAACTGGTGGGTGATTAGTTACTCTATGTGTCTAGCGATTGGGCTGTATTTTCATCCGATAGATTCTCCGCTAACTTCAAGTGGAATTACCATATTAGCAGTTGCTTTGTTGAGTTGTGGTTATGTTAAGGAATGGAGTAAGTGGCTATCATTTAGAGTGTATAGTCTGTATTATTTGATAATTCTAGATGCATTGTTTTCAAGAAATGGATTTTCAATTTATGATTGGTTCTATACGAAGTCTTTTTCCCCAGAAAACCGTATTACTCCGGCATTAGAAAACCTATTCGGAGTAGTTTCTCTTGTGCTATGTATGATTTTGCTATATCGATGGTGGGATATTCGTAAATCGGCTTATCCTAAGGAAATTTAGGCGCCAAGAGAGAGATTTGAACTCCCGTGTTCAGGGAACAGTGGATTTCGAATCCACCGCAATACCGGGCTATGCGATCTTGGCCTGTATGTGCCCGCTCCTACGCGACGGTCATAAGGATGATGCACTGTCCAATATCTATGCAGGTTCACTTAAACGGGCGAGATCACGATTTGAAAATCGAAGTTGAACCAGGTCAGACGGTTCGACAAGTACTTACCGAAGCGAAAATTTTGCCTTCTACAGTTATCGTAAGTTTTGATGGAACAATTCTTCCACATTCTACAATTCTAAGCAGTGATGTGATTCTGCTTGTTACTACGGTATCTTCCGGCGGTTGATCTTACATCAATTGTAGAATGCATCGGCTGAATCAGCCAATTCTGCAACGACATCCTGCGTTTTCTCTGGCGCCATACTCTGCAATTTCATCAATAGATTTGCAGATGTTTCACTAGGTAAAGAGATTCCTAAATCAAACCAATTATCAAGGCTGTCAAGTAATCTCTGGCTCGCCATGATGTCTCCGCTTGCACCTATCGTTGTCGCAATTGATAAGCAAGAATTAATCTCAAAAAGCGGGCCACTACTCGCCAATAATGCAGATAGGCCAATTGCTCCAGAACTTGGCTCATCTCTACGAACATCCACACCTCTAGATTCTAATTCAATTCGATGAGAGGAATTACTTGCAACAATGAATGTTTCCTTTCTTGAAGGTTCACTGCCCAATCCTGCCATTACGACCAATTCACTCACTCCTTGTTGCATAAAGAATTTCATTATTTCATTGGCCAACATTCCTTGGCTATTTGGATCAACTGGTTGAGTTGAACCCGTAAGGGTTAGAACGGTCTTTCCAGTGGCCGACTCTATAGAGGATAAGGTGTAATGTGGGGGGGCCAATAACCCATCTTCATCAAGGCATGCCAAAGGTGGCAGTGATGTATCATAGAGTCTAGCAACTTGTGTTGCTTCGTTAACTGAGTTTACTGCATCGATTGCAGCCTTGCCTACATTGCCTACTCCAGGGAATGCAATTAGCATTAAGCAATGTTCGGGAAGAACGCTATTGCCGTTTCTCCATTCAACAGTAAGAGTCATGAATCGGTAATCCTAACGCGGCGCGTTATAATGTTTGACATTGATTAATGCCGCAGCAAGCAATTTGAAGAGTAAAAAAAGATGGCCGAAAGAAGAAATTATTCTTCTTCATCTATTACTTTTATTTCAGCGCTATCACGCATTTCTTCCAGTGTAGGAAGAGTCGGAAGACCTTGAGGCCAATTAGGATCTTCTACATTGTACATCTTTCTACGAATTTCAGCGCGATGGTCTTCGGGTGACCACTTTAATGGTGCAGCTGCTTGTGCATTTTTCCCGCATGATGGGCAGGTGGTTGACAATGACCATGCATTACATTCTAGGCATTGTTGTAGAATTTGTCGAGCCATTATATCACTCTCTCCAAGCTCTTGCTTCTCCGCCTGCCTTTTGCATTATTTCAATTGCAGCAGTTGTTGCAGATTCCCACGCATTCTCTGCACTCTTGAAATCAGGTGCTTTCAGTTCAATTCTGTATTGAGGTGCCCCATTATAGTGGCATGTAATTTCTATTTCTTCCTTTTCAGAGGAAAAGTTTTCAGCAGCCATTAATGAATCTCGTATTACTGCGATTCCATTTACTGCGTTAATACTTAGAGAAATAGTTCCTCGAACTTCAACAAAGTCTGGAATAATATTTTCAATTGCAACTTCAATGAATTCTTTAATCCATTCACCTTCAAACCCAGCATCTACCAATGAACCTTCCTTCATTGCAGCATCTTCAAAGGCACCGTAAAGGGTAGCAAAGGCTTCGGTCAGTTCTTCTGCGGTTTCAGTAACTTCTTCTTCCGACCAGCCAACTTTCTCTCCAATTACCTTAAGCAACTGGTGAGCCCTCTTTTCGTTTTTCCATTCTTGTAAACGTGCACGTCGTCTCTCTTCTGAAACTGATTTTAGTGATAACTCAAGTGATGACCCATCTTTACGTGTTCGCATTACTTTACAGATTAGTCTTTGACCTTCTCTGACGAAGCCACGAATATTCTTTACCCAGCCACTAGCAATTTCACCAATGAAAATGAATCCTTCAAGTCCTGCGAATTCATCAAATTCAACATAACATCCGTTTTGTTTAACGGTTTTAACAGTGACAACGACCAATTCACCCTCTTGTGGGCTACCGGTAATTTGTCCCTTGCTCATTAGAGGATTCCTCCTCATTCTAGGGTCTCAATGACATTACAGCCAACTAGGTTGGACTTTCCACCAGATGGACTGGTTAGAGTTGCGCCACAAACATCACATGAGATGATAGAGGTGGCACGGGAAAATATTGTTGATTCATTGCTACAGTCGCGGCATGCAACCTTTAGAAAACTACTTGTCATAATTATTCACCTCATCGATCGATTAATTCAAATTTCTTTGCACGCTTACAAGGAGCGTAGTGCGCCTTGCCAGTTTCGGTGCAGCGGAATAGAATATTTACTCTCTTAGTAGGCTTTTCACGGCCATCAGGCTTTGGACGAGGGAAACCTCTGTATCCAGCCATTACCTTACGGAAACGGCGTTGACCCCACTTTAGTTCAGAAGCGCGTCGCTTCTTTACACGCTCTACGGTATGCAGAGTATGCTTACCAGCAGATGGACTGTAACGCATGATTTGACGTGGCATTTTTACCATGATAACACCTTAAGCATCCCGCCCACAAGGGTCGGGTATTTAGCCATGCCGCAATAGTAAGCGTCATAAAACGACGCACTGCAAAGGGATTTGACGGGTATTATTGATAAGGCTGGGGCTTGAGCACCCTGTATGGATGAGATGGTCCAAGCAGCATTGTTGTTTTGGATTCCAGCGCTTGCACTAGTTGTTGGAACAGGAACAGCGTTGTCTTCAAGGTCGCAAAGCATCAAATTATTGTCAAAAATAATTGCTCTTACTGGATTTCTTTTTGTATTGTTAAGTCCAATGACTGTCCCAGAATCGCCATCGAGTGCCGCAGGCCATTTACTCGGATCAATTATTGGTCCATGCGCATTGCTGATTACAGGAATCTATTTACTGGCATTTTCAGGAAATGTGGAAGTTGGTAAATTATCATCAACGGATAGAAAAATTGGTTCAGCCAGCACCTTCTTTGGATTGATTTGGCTTGAGGGTATGCATTGGTGGACTTGGACTCCAATGCTAAATGGAGAAGTGAATCCATACTGGCTAGTATTTTGGCCAACATTCCTCATCTTGTCTACTGGTTTGAGCAGTGGAGCTGCATTCGCATTGAGATACTTAGGTGACTCAAGAGAAAATGAATCCAATTTTATGCTAATTATTTCCTTGTTAACTTTCTCACTTACTGTACTTGGAATGATGCTCGATGGACCTAATATCTCTTCTGAAATTTTTAGAAATCATTTTTGGCTTGCTGCTTCTGATATTTTTGGAATAGGAATTGGCGTTGGTTTGTCAATTCTAGTATTTGCAATGGTAATTTGGATTTACGAATCTAGCCTACCTCCGGTAAACATCTTAGATGAACCCTCAAAACAAGAATTGGCCCAAGCAGCCTCAATAATTGCAAATCACATCGGAGGTGAACAGGAATGAGCGATATTGCGAAAACCTGGAAAGTAATTGTAATGGCGATTAGTTTTCCTCCAATCATGCTGATGATTATTGCTGCATTATTGGGCGATGATATTAGCTCTCAAGCATTCAAGAGATTTGGTAATGCACTGATCACAGGATATACATTCTGTGCAGGCATATTATCTGTCAATATGTTCTTCTATGCAGATTCAAGAAATCGCCCTATGGCGCCGTTATTTGGAATGATATTAGCAACATTAACCGGCGCCATGGTAACATTGTGGCTATTGTCACAAGGTGATCTGTTATTGGAAGCGAATGGTTCAGCAATGGCCCAAGCATTTTCTAACCTTGTGCGAATTTTGGTGTCCTCAATGGCTATGATGATGGCTGTTGTTATTTCAGTGGGTGGAGTATTCGTTGCAATCACTTCAAGGCCAAAGCGTAAGTTATTCGAAGAAGAATAGGTTTGCATTGACCTTTTTGGTAAGTTAGTTTCTCTCCGTCGGTTTCATAAGGAGGAGGTTGGTGGGCTGGCTGTCTAGGTGGTTCTATGTCTAAGGGTACTCCGTCAAGAGGTAAGCGTCAGAAGACTGCTCACATCCGTTGCCGTCGCTGTGGTGGCAACTCATATCATAAGCAAAAGTCTGTATGCGCGTCATGCGGATTTGGTGCCACTGCTCGTATGCGAAAGTTTTCTTGGAATAAGAAAACTCACCGTCCGAAGGCTTAATTTTTTTTCTTTTGAGATTGTGCTTCAAGCGCAATGGCTACAAGCAAGGTTCTCTTGGTCTGTCTAGGGGCAACGGCAATGTGTGGTATTATCGGAGTCGTTGGCCGTCAAGGAACTCATGTAAATCAGTTGATTTACGACGGATTGACCGTTCTTCAGCATAGAGGTCAAGATGCCGCTGGAATAATGACCGATTATCAAGGAAAATTCCGCTTAAGAAAATCAAATGGTCTGGTTTCTGATATTTTTTACAGCCGACATATGTTGCGCCTTCAAGGCAGTGTTGGAATTGGCCATGTCCGTTATCCTACAGCAGGTTCTTCTTCACGAGCAGAGGCCCAACCTTTCTATGTCAATTCTCCTTATGGAATTTCATTGGCACATAATGGCAATTTATCCAACGCTGCGGAGTTAAGAGAGAATCTTCGTGATATTCACATGCGTCATATGAATACTACTAGTGATTCAGAATTATTATTGAATTCATTAGCTGTTGAATTGTATTCGAGGACAAAGAGCCTAAAAATTGATGGAGAGCAACATATTGATGTTGAAACAGTCTTTGGTGCAGTCTCAGGTGTCCATAATACTGCAAGAGGTGGATATGCTTGCGTATCTATTATCTCTGGCTATGGATTATTAGCATTTAGAGATCCAAATGGAATTAGGCCACTAATTTTTGGCAAAAGAGTACAGGACGATGAAACAGAATGGATTGTCGCTTCGGAATCGGTTGCAATTACAGCACTTGGATTTGAAATCGTACGAGATGTTGCACCAGGTGAAGCAATTTTTATCTCAAATTCAGGGCATCTATTCACAAAACAGTGCTCCGAAGCAGTACTTCATTCCCCATGTATTTTTGAGCATGTATATTTTGCTAGGCCAGATTCAATTATCGACGGAATACCTGTTTACCAAGCACGATTAGCACAGGGTAAAAAATTAGCAGAACGAATTCTTGAATCATGGCCAGACCATGACATTGATTGCGTAATTCCTGTTCCAGACTCTGGCAGAATTGCAGCGCTACAGATGGCAAATTCATTGTCCGTACCATACCGTGAAGGATTCGTAAAGAACCGGTATGTAGGTCGTACATTTATCATGCCTGGTCAAGCGCTACGAGAGAAATCTGTACGCCGAAAATTAAACGCTATTGAACAAGAGTTTAGAGGAAAAAATGTATTATTGGTCGATGATTCCATCGTTAGAGGTACAACTTCGGCAAAGATTGTTGAAATGGCACGTGAAGTAGGTGCGAAAAAGGTATACTTTGCCTCAGCAGCTCCACCGGTAAGACATCCTAATGTCTATGGAATTGATATGCCTGCAGTTAATGAATTCATAGCAGATGGAAGAACTATTGATGAAATCGGTGAAAAAATTGGCAGTGACAAATTGTTCTATCAAGATCTTGAAGATTTGATTGAAGCTACTAACTTAGGTGAAACAAAAATACCGCGCTTTGACACATCTTGCTTTGATGGCGATTATGTTACAGGCGATATTACTGATGAATATTTGCAAGAATTACATGATGCTAGAAATGATGGTGCAAAGAAAGAGCAGCATGAAGAAGATGATGTCATTGATATGCATAATGACGATGAGTGAGGTCGATTCTATTGGCACAAAATTCTTGGATACTGCGGTTCGGAGAATTAGGTCTTAAATCTCGGCCAGTGCGAAGGACTTTTCAAAAAGCATTGAGAAGAAACTTAGAACAATTGGCATTAAATTCCAATACTCCAATGATTCATGAGTTAATTCGCCAGCAAGAAATCATTTCTTCCAGTGCTCCGATTGCCGATGTCGAAGATTTGCTGTGTCATATTTTAGGAGTCGTCGCCATTGATAGAGTTGTATTATTGTGTCAAGAAGTCACTCCAAGTGCTGTCGCAAAATCCTACCTTAGCAGAGATGAAAACGTCGGAAAATCAAGAACATTCGGAGTTAGAGTTCGTCGTGTCGGTGAAAATAAAGAATGGAATAGCCAATCATTTGCTGGAGCAGTAGGTGCGGCAATGCTGGGCGAAGATGATTCGCTAAGCGTCAATTTACGTGAACCAGATAGGTGGGTCAAACTGATTATGGAAAGTGATAGAGTCTCCTTGGTAGAAGAAAGAATAAGCGGTGCAGGAGGACTTCCAGCAGGAGTTCAAGGAGATGTCCTAGTACAGATTAAGGATAGAGATGATATGCTAGGAGCATTTTTGATAATGCGAAGAGGAACTCGCTTAATTCCTGTATTGGATTGTGATGAAAAGTACATTGCAATGTTATCAAAATTTGACCCTTTCATCGGTTCTCGTTCTCATGCTAAGGATGAGGTTGGAAAGAGGATTCAGCGTCCTGCATGGGGGGCACTTGGATTGACAAAAGAACAGGCTGCTCCTTTTGTTCAAAAGAGAATAGATTCTGTAAAGACAACGCCATTATCGACATTAGAACCACTATGTGGTTGGACGGAAGAGGAGAAAATAGACCTTCTAAATCACATGGAAAAACCAAGTCTCAATCTATCTCATCCAGATTTGACTTCTTGGATTGATTCCTGAAATCAATCACACTTTGGTGCGGAGAGGTTTTCAGCAATGAGATGTGTGAAGTTGTTATGGTAAGGACACTGACATGCCATCCAAATGCTGTCGGTGGCAGAGTTTTTGCTCTTGCTATGTCTTCAGAGGGTGATGAAGTTGCTTGGTCTGAATCGGATGGCATTGTCAATTTAGCAAAAGTTATTGACAATAGTTTGAAAGTTATTACTACGATTAATGGGCCATCGCGAGTAAATGAAATAGTATTACTAGGTGAGAGATTATTCATTATTGATGAAATGGAAGGGCTACATTGTTACGGTTACGATGGTCGTTTACAATGGACATATGAAACCGGTGCGGGTGGAAGAAAATTACTTCGTTTTGACCAATATTTGGCAGTTTTAGACTCGATTGGTAGAGTTCACTTGGTAAGTGATAATGGTGATGATTATTGCAGTAACCCAGTGCAGAATAATTGTGCATTGATCGCAAATGTACAGGATAAACTTTTCACTGCAAGTGAAGATGGACTTGTAAAATGCATAGTTGAAGGAATAGATACTTGGGATAGACCAAAAAGAGGCGAGTTAGGCGAATCAATAACAGCAATAGGTAATTCTTCGCGTGGAATAGTACTTATCGGAAGGGAAGGTTATGCAATTGTTGCAGGAGATGAAGAGGCATTAGAGATGGAGTTATGGTCAGAGGGAACTCTTGTTCAGAGACATGATATTAATGCGAGATTAACCTCAACCTCAAGCGATGAAAATAGTACTTGGTGTGGCTTTGACAACGGAGATATTAGCAAACTTTCAGATAATAATGAATTAACCAAAATAGTCAATATTCAATTTCCTATTAAATCATTAACAGCATGTGGTGATATGGTAGTAGCAGCTTGCTGGTTTTATTTGTATGCAATAGATGACGAAGGTATTAGGTGGCAAATCGAACATCAAGGAATGCCAGAATATGTTTGTACGGATGCAGAAAATAACCATCTTGTATTTGCTGGAGAAGACCAAAATGATTGGACTACGGAAGAACCAATTGGATTGATTAAATTAAGCGAAGAAATATATGAAATTGATAAAGCCGACCTAGGGCTCTGGTATCAACAAAAATCTGTCACTCCTCAATTATCGGCAGAAGAAATCTATAGAGAAGATGATTCAGTGGCTAATTTGTTAACGGAAGAAGAAAGAAATCTTATGGATAAGTCAGTGGAAGTAGGATTTGATGGATTGATGGAAGACCTTGAGCATGAAATCTCTAATGAAGGATTTGACCAACAAGAAACTCCCGCATCACAATTAATTGATTTGATAGAAGATGGAACCCAATCCATGGCAATGCTCGACGAGGATGAATTATTAGGTGAACTTGGTCAAACGATTAACGAAATAATTCTGCCACAGGCTGATGCGGGGGAAGACAAAGTCATTTCAGCATCAAGTGATGGTAAAATCGTGGTACTATTGGATGGTAGTGATTCATTTGATCCACAAAATAGGATAAAGCAATGGTCATGGATAGAATCATCTGGACGTGAAATTTCCACTTCCAAAAAAGTCAAAGTAAAGTTGTCTAAAGGTAGACATAGCTTTGAGTTAAGAGTTCAAAGCGGGCAAGGTAATTGGACCTCAGATGTTGTTTCTATCATCATAGAATAAGGCTTAATCTAATCAATATGAAACATGGGGGGAACATTATGGCAGTTTCAAAACCGCTGATTGAGAACTACTTTGTTGGCGCACTACAAATGCGCTGTTCTGTGGTTACTGACAGCGAGAGTGGTGATACGATTATTATTGACGGCGGTGCTGAACCGGACAGACTAATCGCATGGATTGAAAATTGGCAGGGCAGAGGTCCAGATTGGTCTTCTGGACCAAGTATTGAGGACTATTCAACTGGAGAATTACCAAAAAGAAAAGTGGTTGCATTGGTAAATACTCATGCACATTTTGACCACAGTGGACACATACCTGACCTGTTAGATAATTATAATGTAAAATGGTACTTACATGAAGATGATTACTATTTGCAAACCCTTGCTCAGAAGTCAGGTCAGCGTTGGGGATTCAATATTCCACTGCCAGCAGTTGCCGATGAAAAGTTAATTGCAGGTTCAGTGATGAGTTTCGGCACGATTGATTTAGAGATATTACATACACCTGGGCACACATTAGGAGGATGTTGCTTACGCTTATTTGTCGATGGTGAAGCAGACCACCTATTCGTGGGTGACACGCTATTTGCAGGTTCTGTTGGAAGAACCGATTTACCAGATACTGGTGGCGATTTCGACTTGCTTTCAAAGTCTATTCATGACAAATTATGGCCGCTTGATGACGAAATAATAGTTCATCCTGGTCATGGACCATTGACTACAATTGGTGAAGAGAAAATGAATAATCCATTCGTTGGTCTGTCGGCACAAAAAGGTGCATACAGTAGAGGAAAATATCTTTGATTATTCTCAACTCATCATTGCAGAAAGCGATGCTTGAAGGACTGGTAAAGCCTCTTCCCAAGTAGCAACGATTCCATAGTCTGCATGTTGGAAAATAGGTGCATCTCCATCTTTGTTAATTGCAACAATATACTTTGAAGAGCGCATTCCTGCGAGATGTTGGATCGCACCAGAAATTCCTACAGCGATGTACAGGTTTGGATTGACGGTCTTGCCAGTTTGCCCTACTTGCATTGAGTGGGAAATATCATCCCAAGTATCAACAGCAGCACGTGATGCACCAACTGCGGCGCCAATAGTGTCTGCGATTTTCTCAAGGTGAGAGAAATTATCAGGTGAACCCATTCCTCTTCCTCCCGAAATAATGATATTTGCTTCTGCAACATCCAATCTAGTGCTTACTCTAGCCAAGAATTCTTCAACAGCAGTTGCCATATCTCCAGTTGCGTCAACAACTGAAACATCAGCGGAGCCACCTTGCGCAGATGCTGCGAAAACATTGGCTCTTACACTGATGACAGCATCTCCTCCAAGACTAACGGTCTGCATTGCTTTTCCTGAAAATATTGGAGATGTCAAATTGCCACCATCGATAGCAACAATATCTTGCACTACTGGGATATTTCTACGGGCAGCAATACGGGCTGCCAAATCCTTTGATTGCGGGTTTGCTGAAGCGACTATTATTCCACTTGGAGCAACAGCCTCGATTGCTGTAGCCCAGCCAGAGGCATCATATGCAGCAAAAAGACCAGATTTCAATGCAATTACTTTGGATATTCCTTGAATTGATGCAGCGGCGTCTGCAATGGATGCATCCGTACATGGCACGATTACTATTGGTGCGGAACCAAGTGCGTTTGCTGCTGTAACTAATTCTGCGGTTGTTGGGTGTATTGTCCCTTTTGCGATTTCTGCGATTACAATTGTTTGACTCATAATATTCACCTCAAATTACGTTTGCCTCATCTCTTAGGAGTTGTGCAACCTCAGCAGCAGCAGCTCCACCTTCGTATGTTTTTCCAGCAGGCTTTGAAGGTGGTAAACTATGAGATACGACTGTGATAGAAGAAGCAGGAACACTAACCGATTTTACATCTACTTGTGCTTTCTTTGCTTGCATAATTCCCTTAACATTTGGTTTTCTAACCTTGAGATTACCTTTGTCACATGAAATCACAGCAGGAAGTGTGACACTAATTCTCGCATTACCGCCTTGAGCAGGTGCAACTACTGATAGATTGTCTGCAAAAGATGCAGAAGTGACATTTGAGACGCTTGCCCATCCGAGATGCTCAGCAAGGCCAGGTCCTGTAGAACCTGCTCCAGTGTCTGCTGCGGACTTGCCACAGTAAACAACATCTGCACCAATTTCAGTGACAGCATTTGCGATCATACTTTGTAAGGAATTTGAGTCAACAAATGACTCACAATCGATACGAACAATATTGTCGACGCCTATTGCTTTTGCATCTTTTAGAACTTTATCCGCTTTAGCGCCTCCAACCGTAATTGCAGTTACCTCTCCGCCGCTTACTTCTCGGTGTTGCAATGCAGTTTCAACTGCAAATTCATCATATGGTGACATTACCATTTTCACTGAAGATAAATCGACTCGGTCATCTGAGATTACAATACGAGCATTGGTATCAGGGACTTGCTTTACAAGGACTACAATATTTGTCATAGCGGGACACTCCTCCCCTATCCAATAGGGGTATACTTCTCCGACTTGGGTAGGATTGATGAACCTTACCGAAGAATATTTTTTCCATTGGGCGAAATGTTTGAAAGCCTTAGTCTATCGCAAGGGTATTCTATGACAGGAAATAATGGAATTGAACCTGACCCAGCAATGCAAGAAGTACTAGCAGCATGGAGAATCTTATTTGAGGAAAACCATGTTGAGGAAATCAAGCGTTTGAAAGGATATGATGAGAGAGTCTTTGGATTGGAAGTTGAGCATTCACTTATTTGCAAAGATGCAGTCCTTAGTCCTGAATTCCATACAAGAACAAAATGGACACTAGAAATTGGAAATATGGTGCTCAATGAAAAAATGGTAATTCATGGTAATGATTCGCGATTAGTGATTAGAGTTGTCAATTTCTCTGAAAACCATCATTTTTCTCTCGATGACATCAGAATGAGGCACCGTTCATCATTGTTCACTTTTGATGTAATCATTAATCCGATTGGTGGGCCTATTGGTTGGATAAAAAAAGCAGTTTATGAATGCGAAGACTGTGAGACTCGTTTTGAAATAAAGCAAAGGTTGGCTAGAGAGAGAGAGGCGCCAAATTTATGCATGAATTGTATAGAGATTTATATGGCAAAGAATAAAGGCAAATGGCCACGAATACCACCAGTAAACTTCAAAATGATCGTTGAGGATTGTTACTATGAGGATATTGAATATCTAAATGCCTTAGAAGTATCTTTTGATAGTGATGGCAATTTGTTGAAATTGGGAGGAGGAAAGTTCCACGGAGTAGTTAACGATGAGTATGTAGGGAACTTAATTCCAGGCTCCATTCACAGAATAAATGCGAAAATAGCAGTTGACCATTTACCTAATCGTAATTTTATTAAAGATACAAGAAGGATAATTTTGTTAAAAATTCATAGCATTGAAGAAAGCCCATTCAATTTCAGTAATGTATCTGAGACATCGATTGTACTAGAAGGCGAAGAATGAAATTAATTGGTTATTTTTGTAACCGTTTCCAATAACTGAGGATTCGCTTCAAAATGTTCGGCAACAGATTGTAATCCCTTAGCCACTCCATTTGCCACACCCATCTTGGCATCGAATGGATGTAATGTTCCATCTTTTATCGCTGCTCTAAATGAGTCTAGGTCAGTCCAGGTACTCTCTTCTCCAAATTTCGGGTCAGGAGTTACTTTGATTTCACCAAATTCTGGCAGTACAATGTATTGTGCTAATTCATAAACAGGAGAATGGTCATCTTCAGGGTCTAGGTATGCTTTGCGGAACTTTTTTTGCAACTGTTTTTGTGTATCATGAACTAATACTGCGCCGGATGGATCTGATTTACTCATCTTATGGTCAAAAGATTCCATACGAATTCCAGTTGCTTTTAGTGAGGATATTATCGGCGTGTGTAAGCAAGTAGGTTTGCTCCATTTCCATTTACTTGCCATATCTCTCATGAACATGTGAGCCTTTCTTTGGTCCATACCCCCTATTGCGATATCAATGTTCATCTCAAAAATATCAGCAGCTTGCATTGCCGGATAATAGAACTTAGACAAATCATGGTCACTCGATGCTTCATCTCTGCCCATTATTGTGAATGTTTTGCGTACCATTGCTAAAGTTGCACCTTTGGAACAGCGTAATACACGTGCCCAATAGTCGCCAGAATCCATAATTGTTGAAGCCCAAACAAAGCGCAATTGTCCAGCCCCATCTCCCTCTTCAGGGTGGCCCAATAATGCTCTGAAAGTATCTTCCATGTATCTTGCAGTAGTTTGAATATGTTCCATGTTACCATTGAATTTATCGTTTATCCAAGCGTGCCAATCTGCTAAGAATATCATTACATTAGTCCCAGCATCTATCATTCTTCGTAGTTGTAATGCAAGAACCTTCCAACCGATGTGGGCTTTTCCGCTCGGCTCAAATCCAACATAACATCGAATGACACCATCGCCACCCATGCTTGTTCCTTCTGCAAGACATTTGACCAAATGTTCGATTCCGACGGTCTCATCTACAAAACCAATAATTGATGCTAACTGCTTTCGCTTTTTTTCATCCAATTCATTTATTTGCGGACATTTCTCAAGGTGAGGGGATAGAATTGTTTCAATATTCATTATCTCACCTCCTTTATGTTAATTATTCTATAGAATATATTCTGATTAGAACATGTCATTTAATTTCTTTACTTTACCTTCACTTGGAGGTGTTCCATCATCTATCAATTGTTGAATTTCAGCGATCATTGAGTTGACAGTAGCTTCTTTCTCAGGAGTCAAAGTCTTTGACATCTGCATAGTTTTTTGAGCAATTTTGATTGCACCCTTAGCCTTTGAAAATTTCTTTGCATTTTCCTTTGCTTTGTCACTTCTTTGCTTTGCATTATATCCTGTTACTTCATCGAGGAAGGAAGACCAACGCTTACGTGATTCCATGGCAATTTCTCTTCCACCATCTGAATCTAGTAAATCTCCAAGGTCTTGTCCCTTCATTTGAGAAACATCAACAGCTAATTTACCATCTTCATCAAAGTATCCAGTTACATTCAGCAAGATTCCAAATGAACCTGTGAATTTTCCATCTGCATCAGCATTAACATTTTCAAAGTAGCCAGCAGCAATCTTAGCCAGTCCAGCGCTTCCGCCCATTTTCTTTAGTAGTCCACGCTTTAGAGCAAATCGTTCCATATGTCAATGGCAGATGCCCATTTGACATAAGGCTCTCCATCATTCCCTTTGAAAATTGGAAGCATTTCAGTAAAATGTTGATACGATGGAGTTTTCATTGATTGACTATTGGCAAGTGCATGCGTGGGCGAATTACCAGTGCAATTATCCTTGTGATTTTGTTGATGCCTGTGGCCATTGCAGCGCCAAGTTCAGTGATTCAGATAAATCATTCATCATCACTAGATGATTTTGATGTCGGAATAAATACTGCCGCAATTTCACCGGATGGGGAGATATTGATACTTGTTGGAAAAGATGGCTATGTGCATCGAATTTCAGCAACCAATCCGATGGATAGAAGCCTAGACATTGAACTGAATGCCGGGGCATCAAGAGATTTCCAAGATGTTGAATGGCACCCGAGAGGAAGTACTGCGCTGATTACCGGCGATAATGGAATGGCGTTAAGATATGATACATATGATCACAGTATTAGCAATGTAAATGGTTCAAATGTAGTAAATGGCTTGGATATGACTTCAGTTGCTTGGAGAACTTCAGGCGATTATGCTTATTTTGGTGCGGTTGATGGAAGCATATGGAAATTCTCAGAAGGCTCAGGTTTTGAGAAATTAGATAGTAACGATAAAACTTCACCAGTAAGTGATATTTCTTGTCATCGAACCAATAATGTTTGTATTGTTGTGACATTAAACGATGGAATTGCAGTCATTGGTAAAGACCACAAAGTAACTTGGTTGAGTAATACAAATTCGGAAACATGGATGGCGGTTGATTGTGCTGACCCAACATTAAACGAATGTGTGGCATTTGCAACTGGGCTAAGAACAAAAGCAATCCAGTTAAATTTTGAAGACGCATCACTTTCATCAGTAAAACAAACAATGATTCTAACCACTCTGGAAGGAGATGTTACTGGTGTCTCAAGAGGAAGTGACTCTACGACATTGATGCATCTTGCTCCATTTGGAATTGTCAAACAGCAACCAATTAGCAGTGAAGCATATTCTCAACTAAATTATTCTGATGCTGAAGAATGGGATGCAGTGGTTGCTGGAAGAGCAATAAAGTTCACTTGGGAAACATCCTCTCGGAATGGATTCATTATTACAGATTATGGCAATATCATTAGTTTTGGGCCGGTATTAGTTGAAGTTGATAACAGTATAATGACCATGTTGATTTTGGGTGCAGTTGCGATTTCAGTACCTGGAGTTATCATTGGATTAATTTTCATGAATAGTCCATTTTTGCAGAGAAAATACCAAGAGCGTAGAGATCGTATTTGGAAAAAGAAACGACTGGCTCAAGAGAATAATAAGAAATGATGTTTTTCATTTTCTTCCATTGTAAGGGGTATGTTGAAGAAGCGGTTGTTATTCGTTATCAATAGGAGTGATTGCTATGGAGCCATTTGAAGGACTTGACTTTTACAATATTGAGAGCCTATTGAGCGAAGAAGAGATAATGATTCGCGACATGGTTAGAGATTGGGTTGACGAAGAAGTCTTGCCAAATATTGAGCAAGCATGTGCAGATGGTATCTTTCCAGATGAGTGGCGAGTGGCCCTTGGTGAAATGGGGGTATTAGGTGCGCCGTTGAAGGGATATGAGTGTCCAGGACTCTCCTATGTTGCCTATGGTCTAATCTGTCAAGAACTTGAGAGAGGAGATTCAGGATTACGTTCTTTTGCTTCAGTTCAAGGTTCATTGGCAATGTATCCAATTTGGGATTTTGGTTCAGAGGAACAGAAAAATTACTATTTGCCAAAAATGGCAAGTGGTGAATGGATTGGTTGCTTTGGATTGACAGAGCCAGATTATGGTTCAAATCCTGGTGACATGATTACAAAGGCAGAAGATAAGGGTGACCATTATTTGCTAAATGGAGCAAAGATGTGGATTACCAACGGTACTCTGGCACAAGTTGCAGTTGTTTGGGCAAAGTTGGATGGAGTAATACGCGGATTCATTGTTGAGAAAGATGATGAAGGATTTAGTGCTCCAGAAATGAAAGGAAAGTATTCTTTGCGTGCAAGTGTTACCAGTGAATTAGTATTCCAAGATTGTAAGATTCCAAAAGATCGAATATTACCTGGAGTAAAGGGACTTAGAGGACCATTTTCTTGCTTAAACAACGCTCGATTTGGAATCTCATGGGGCGCCTTAGGCGCTGCAATGGCTTGTTTCCATTCAGCAAAAACTTACACTCTATCTCGTATTCAATTTGACCACCCAATTGCATCTTATCAATTGGTACAGAACAAGTTGGCTTGGATGTTAAGAGAAATCACAAAGGGTCAATTGCTGGCATACCATCTTGGTAAGAAGAAGGATGATGGTACATGGTTCCCAGAACAAATTTCATTGGCCAAGATGAATAATGTAGACATCGCATTGGAAATAGCTAGAATGGCTCGTGACATGCATGGAGCAAATGGAATCCTTGATGAATATCCAATTATGAGGCACATGGCTAACCTTGAGTCTGTAAAGACCTACGAAGGAACTCATGACATTCATAATCTAATTCTTGGAAGGTACATTACAGGTATCCAAGCATTTACAAGAGACCTTGATTCCTAATCACAAAAGGAATTGAGCAATTCCAATAACCAATCCCAGAATTGGGAAACCTATGTTTTCAAGTTGGCTTCTTGCTGAAGAAATCGCAGTAAGTTCAGTACCCTTTTCTAATCGTGGTTTGAATCCAGGAGATTTTTCACCTATAGCATACAATATTGAATTCTGTAATGTCTTATCGACTTGTGGATCATGAGACATTTCTTCATTTGTCCTTGGCTTGACCATTCCCATTACATAACAAGGGTCTCCAAGTTTCAATCCCCACAAAGTCCATCTATGTCTCAATACCTTTTCATTGGCTATTAGCATAGAGAAAATATTACCAAATAAATTTCCAAGATTATGATGATGGTTACATTCCCACTGTATCAAATGCTCACCAAATTCGTTATTGTTTCTAAAAGAACCAGTTACTATCATTATTCCACCGGTTCCATCGTGTAATGTAAAATCAGTTCCTCCTTCATCAGTTCTAATCGTCCTCCAATGTCTAGAAACCTCTTGACGCATATTTCCATTAGAATCTCTAACCATTCTCCTTTGTTCCACTTCAATTTCATATTTCCAGTTCCAAGATACCAAATCGGCAACAGATTTGGAAAGGTCTCCATCAACATGTAGAATTGATGGTTCATAAATACCATTTCTTACCTGTCCAACAAGTTCTGCATTTCCAACCGCTACTGAACGAATAATTGAGGTAGGGGTGTCTTGCATGGATTGAAGACGTTTCATTGAAAAAAATCCAATTGCCAACCAAATTATAGATACAATCAACATTATTGGAAATTTGTAAAATACTTCTTGTGTATCTTTTATCATGAATAATTGAAGTGTCATTAAGCAGAATGCGATTAACATCGACGTTCCTTGATTTGAAAAAACAGGAGGAATTGGGGTCCCAATTTTGTTTGGATGTTCAGCGATTAATTCTGAAAAGGCATCCGGATGATATCTTTTTTCAAGGTGCCAATCTTGAGGCAATGGTGCTGGAAATACCCATGAGCGTAAATCTTTTTCAGGGCGGTGAATTCTTTCCCTATTCCAAAAAGAAACCAATTCTGTACCCCCCATCTCACTTTGCCATGCAACCTCGTTAGGGCGCATCTTTTTGCGAATATTATGCAATTTTACTTGTAATTGACTTGGGGCTGAAAATCCAACAAGTAGTATTCCAAAAGCAGAGATTATTGGCATCACGATAATTATTCCAACAGTGATGATGGCAATTCCAATGAGAAATAATATCCAACCAAAAATTCCCATTGGCAGCGTAAATCCAAACATGCCGCCATCAAGTTCAACATTTTGCTCTTGCGCGTCCATGAATATGGTTCTGTGGCTTGGTCCTTAAGTTTGACCAGCAATAGTTACATTATACTGCAGGCAGAATCCCTATTTTTGACAGTCCAGTCCAAACAGGGTTGAGGAATTCCGGAAGAATTCTATGGCGAATATACACTGCAGCAGCGAGAGATATCTTCTGTACCTTGTTTAATTTGACTCTCTTCGTGAAGACGTCACCTTGTTGCTTTTCGATTTGTCGGAGTATTTTATCATAGAAAGCGATCATTGCTGCTGGAGAATATCTAGTTCTTCTTGGAAGTAATGGAAGCAATTGCCTCGCTTCTTCCAAATATGTTCTTGCTCTCTTTGCGTAAGCTGAACAGTACGGTTCCCATTTCATGTTTAGTACAACCTTTCCATCAAGTTCAGATTCTGTTAGTCCATTTGCTTCTAATTCGTTTAATGGAAGGTATACTCTATCCCTTGCGATATCTTCTCCAACATCACGAAGAACATTTGTTAATTGCATGAAAATACCCCAAGATTCGGCATATTTTTTCGCCACAGGGTCTTCATATCCGTATATTTCAATGCACATAAGACCAACAACAGATGCAACTCTGTAGCAATAAACATACAATTCATCAAAGGTTCGGTACCTGTTATTGTAAAGGTCATCTTCCATACCTGAAATCAAATCGTCAAAGACAGTACGAGGAATAGAATATCTGTTAACAGTATCCTTTAGTGCAAGGAATACAGGGTCAGTTGAATATACATCAGTATATGCAGTTGATAATTTCTTTCGGAAAAAGAATAACTGAGTTATTTTGTTTAGGTATGCTTCTTGGTCTAAGATTGTCCCTTGTTGTTGCAAACTTTCTAATTGCTCTCGATATGCAACAGCCTCAGGGTCAGTTTCACCCATTCCACCTGGGAACTTGTCAGCCCAATCACCATCGGCAATATCATCTGCTCTACGGCAGAATGCATAGACTGCACACATTGCCAGTCTTTGTTCATCTGGCAAATATTTGAATGAATGATAAAAGTTACCTGCTTCACGCATAGTTAACTCTTCACAGTAGCGGTATGCTAGTTTCAATAATTCAGCAGGAGGCCTCTGTGACCAAATAGGAGCATCAAGGTGAGAAAATGGGTCTACCAATTCATCAGCCTCGCCAACAATTCCAATATATGTAGCACCTTCACGAATTGCCTCCATTGCAGTAACACTTACCGCTTTGACGGTATCTCTTGCTAATGTTACACCGGCTCTTAGCATATCTAAGGTGGTCATTTGGTTGCGATCAATAGCCGAATTATTGGAAGTTGCACCACCCTTTAGGGGGAACATCAAATCCAGTGGTTTTCGGCGTTCTAGCATGTGGCTCACTCACACTGGCCAGTTCATTGGTTAAGAGTCTGACCGTTATCTGACCATTACTTCAACGGGCGATTTTATTCTAATCGAAGTCAAATTACTTTGCTTAATTTTTCAAACATCTTTATTTTTCTTGAGTAAGCGATCTACTCCACCTGGGATTATTAGAGCACGAACTATCTTTCCAGCATATGACTTAATTTCACTCCGAGTGACTTTTATTCGTTCTTCTGGATTCAACACATTACCTGTTCTCAGCAACGTCACAGTACGCTGGCCGATCAGTACCGGCAGCATACAAGATGCCTTGAGTCGAAGTTGCTTATCTGGTAGCATACGAATGTAGTCAACAGCAGCATCTAAATGGTCATTTGTGAGGTCTAAATATAAATCATATAATGGTCTAAAATTATCGATATTAGATTGGTCCATTAGGTCCTCAGGTTTCAGATTATGTTCCTGTAATGACTGCTGAGGGATATAGCATCTACCGAAACGCAAATCTTCAGGAATATCGCGTAAAATATTTATCATTTGTAACGACTTTCCAAATCTAATTCCTTTCTCCAAAAATTCCTCTTCCTTTTCTGAAGGTAAAGAGATTAAATGAGCCAAAGAAATCTTGCTCCAAAATACTCCAACACTTCCTGCAACACGATAGGCATAATCGTCTAATTCTTCTTCTGATTCTAATGCTGAAATACTTCCACCTTCCTTAGCGGTTCCAAAGCGTTCAAGATCGAGAACTTGTCCATTCACAATTATCTCTAAGCACTCTAACATAAGTTTCTGGTCATCCTTACTATAGACTTCAAGACCTGCTACGACATCTTCCACATTCCTAAGTAATTCAGCCTCATCGTTATTGGTTTGAATCTCTGCAATTTCAGAGAAATCAGGTAAAGAGGAGGATCGCCCCTGGGCTACATCATTGTAATCTTTCAAGATATTGAGCAAAACCTCGGTTTTTCCATGTTTAGAATCCGCAATAGTATCGGCAACACGAGCCAGTAGGTATAGCAATCCAATTTGGCCGCGAACCTTCTTTGGAAGATATTTCAGAGTCGGGTAAAACGAGCGGGAAGTTGCCTCTAGCAAGGCGTCGATTTTTGGGTTTATCAGCACCGGCATTTTATCCCCTCATTTTGCCGGAATAGTTCTCTGTTCTTGACCCTGTGGGAGGCAATTGGTATGTATTGCTGATTTAGTGATTGTAGTTTTGTATTATTCGTTAATGATTTTACGGTTTGAGCAAATGTAACTTTGTCCCAAGAGTAAACAATTCACCGTTTCTTAATGCAAGGCTTTAACTTTAACATAGTTAGCCCCTCTACGAGGGGATTGGTATGCAATGTGGTTCATGCGTTGAAGTTATTCCTGATGACAGTATTTTCTGCCCGGAATGCGGTGCTAGACAAGAAATGTCAAGAGCAGGAGGATTCACTTCTCACAATGCAGTAGGACTTGGAGGCCAAGATGTTTCAGGCGGGCGTTCTTTTGGTGTAGTTTCAGGCGAAGCAATCCGTCAACAACGCGAAGAGCAAGGAGGTGCAGCTGGAAATCTTCCTGTAGATATCATGCAACAAATTGCCCATGGAATCCAAAATCAGCAAAATATGCCGCCGGGTAATTTGCCACCACAGAACCAGCAATTTCCTCCTCAAAATCAACAATTTCCTCCTCAAAATCAGCAGTTCCCTCCACAGAACCAGCAATTTCCACCGCAGAACCAGCAATTTCCCCCTCAAAACCAACAATTCCCTCCACAGCAACAGGGATTACCTCCTCAAAATAGGAATGTCATTCCGTCTTCTCTTGAAGGACAAAAAATCATTGATGGTGCAATGCCAACTAAGAATCATGATGAAACTGAAGCAGTAGGATCTATTATTGCCAATAATCCAAGTAAATCTCCAACAGATCAAATGGTGAATCGTTTGGCCGAGGCTGAGAGAGCAATGAAGAATGAGCGCCGTAGTCAGTGGCTCAATATGAATCAAACATCAGCAACTGATGTTTTAGCAAACTTAGGTGCTGAATTGCCCGCACACCTACGTCAAGAACAATCAAATCCAGCTGCAAATATTATGGCTGGAGCAATGGGTCAAAGTGCAGTCGATGGGCCTAGCACTGCCTTGCTGCGTAGAATTTCAGAAGTCGCTATTAGAAGAGTTGCAAGAAAGAGAGGTGTTGCAGTAGAAACTCCACAAACTAGTGCTGAAGATAATCATTTGATAGTGAATGTCACCTATGTTGATGATGGCAGGGTTTTCGATACTCCTGAAGATTTAGCACAAGCATTTGAGCACTCAATTCAGACTGAATTGGCATTGAAAGGATATGACATTACTACTACGTTGAACTTATTTTGTTCAAAGGACGGAACAATCGAGAAACTTATCGGTGATGCAGCCGAAGAAGTCGAAGAAGAAGAAATGTTTGCTTGTGAAATATGCGATGGATTGGTTAGTGAAAGTGATAACGAATGTCCACACTGTGGAGCAATGTTCGAGGATGAAGATTCCAGTGCAGCATCAGGACCACCAGGTCCATCCAAGTCC
>ERZ1046148.427-NODE-427-length-26202-cov-6.339121_pt1 | contig 26202 bp, 18 predicted proteins | sample MGYA00383090_ERZ1046148 | MGnify/ENA primary metagenome ERZ1046148 (study PRJEB29581, sample SAMEA5548360) | metagenome | biome: marine; feature: coastal; material: water | depth 25 m | study: Short-term variability in the microbial, nano- and picoplankton... | reverse complement strand
ATATCGTGAATATATTCTGCGGTAAAACGTCAAGAAAAACTGCGGAATCCCGCACTTTTACTCACCCGTTAATCGCTTTACTGCGAAAACACTCGCACCCAGTAGAGACCCTACCCATAGCATCGTATGCGTACACAAGGGGAGCCGTTGAGTATATTGCATTAGGTTAGCGACAGAAGAATTCTACTTCAGGTTAATCGTGCGCATCAGTACCATAATTACTACAATATGAAAATCCACAGAAAGGAAGAAGTATATCGATGTTGTAGTATATTTATGATGGGACTTACTTGGACTCAAAAGTTAACTGAAATTGGCATTGATCCACTTAAGGAATGCAAAATAAGGGTTTTAGATAGTACACGACATAGTCAATCGATAATGGAAAACGAAAAGTTAGCGAAACTAATTATGGAGTTTGGTGCGCAAAAAATTGACGACCCAGAATCACGGGCTGATTATCTAAACCATTTAACTCATGGAGAACACGGCGAGGACCCTGCCACGTTCATGTTTTTTTGCTCAGTGATTAATCAGAGCGGTCTTTTTCTTCCAAACTGGGATATGATGTTAGGCCGATTCTCTGAAATAATTCTCGCTGAGCCTGGATATCAAAATATGGATTGGTTGAGAGGATTTGTGGAGTGGAGGAAATTTAATGCTGCTATGTTGCTTACTACCAAATATTTGAATGAGTTAAAGGATGAATCTTACATGGAAGGATTCCTTTCTGGTTTGCAGAAAACCACGGAGGGAAATCTACGTCTCATCAACCACTTTTACAACCACTGTAAAGATCATCTCGACTTTGAACCGCTGTTTTCTACATTCAGAACACTTGAAAGAATGTTAGAGAATGGAGGGCCACATGTCCATCATTCACGCCACATTGAGTCAATTGTGATTCAATTGATGGAAGCAGTCGATTTACTTCTCGTAGAAAATGAAGTAGATAGATTACCTCACTTATTGTATTTTTTGTCAGGTTTATCAGAAAAATCACTCCATTCACTAATCTCCCAGTATTCATCTATGGGAGTTATGGGCGATGAAGAGTTTGAAGCAACAAGATATTTCTTTGAACGTCAGATTAAGATTACTTCCATGGGCGCAGATCTGTCAGCGTTTGCATCACATGAAAGTCTAGAGATCGATTTTTTGATTGCGAAAACTAGAACACCTACCCTGTACGGGTCTCCATACCAAGTTACAGATTTGTTTGATATAGAGGAATTTGTAGCGTTGTTAGATGAAATTCATGAGACGATATTGAATAGCGAGAACTTTGAATCGCCGTTGTTTAAATCCATGCTTGGTCATGTTAGGAAAAACATCTCTTGGTATCAAGCATTTTACGATGTTTTCACAGAACATCCTGATTGGTCTATGATTGAAATACAAGCACAATTGAGATACACAGTTGAATTGACAGGAAGTATCGAAGCAGCCATGGCTTGGTGGCCGGAGAATGAGGAACAAGTTCAAGCAAAAATAAACGCAGGTTTTCAAGCCCTGATAGAACATAAGTACGAGAAGTAATAATTTGCATATCCTTATCTGCAGATATGCTGTTCTTGTAAAATTGATAAATTTACAATGGATAATTGAGATACATAAGTGGATGATGACTGTTAACGAGGGTTTATTGAGAACACCCTTGAGTTTACACTCTCTGTTTACAAGGGCTTACAGTGGGCCATATACATCGCTACCCTCTGTATTGAATCAAACCTAGATCAGATGAATTGTCGAACCTTTTTCCAAACCAATTCTAACATCTATCGCCCATGCATCTAATGAGCCATTGATTACTACAACCTCTGAACCTGGTTTGATAATCTCATATTGTGAAGGCCATTGATTATCCCAACCTTCAACCTTTACAGAGGCATTACCATCGAATATTACCAATCCCTTGCGTGACCAAGCCTTACCATTACGAGAGATACCAGTTTTGTGAGTTCGATAAGCAACCCTTCCAATGACATTCCATCTAGCTCTAAAGCCCAAGAGACTACTATCACCTTTTTCGGCCTCAGTTGCCTTTTCAATGCGAGCAAATGGATCCATTTTCAGTTCGATTTCACCTTTGTAATTAGTTCCTGGTATAACATCTATCAGACGAATCATGTCGCCCTTGGCCAAATCTTCAGGATAGTTGCCATCACTCAAAATTTTGATTTTTGCATAATCTGTACCCTGCATTACCGATATTTTTGGACGGTTGTCATCAACTTGAGAATAACTGAATATCTCTGCGTGGATGGAAAGACGTGGTTCAAGTTCTTGTAAAGGGGTTAAATCATGCTCGACCATCTGTCCTGACCTTGTATAGCCACCTCCATTTGTCAAGTTATCATTTCCTGAACCACCGGGGCAAATGGTAGACCAATCACAATGATCACAACGTTTTCCTCCACTGGAATCTATGGCAACACCACCTGCAGAAAATCCGCGTAAAGCCAAAGGTTCAGGTGGACACTCTTCCATAGTGATTTCATTATTTCTCAACTTGTCCCACATGGTTTTACAATGGCGTTCTAGTTGCTCCATCTCCTCTATAGAAGGAGTTGCTATCGGCTTACGGGCCTTTGCCCCTAGATACCAGACTTCGAGTGAATCAATTTGTTCTTTCCGCTCGTGAGTTACCCACCACAACATAGCGTACAAACGTAATTGTTCGATATAATCACCAGAACGGTCACCACTGCCCATGCTCGCTTTTAGATCCATAACTCGGGTTCTTCCTCCCCAACGATATACGAGGTCATATTCTCCTTGAAAAAAGAATTCAGGATGAACTGCATTCATGCTAAAGGCTTCTGCGTCTGGATCTACGAACCAAGGTCTAGCAATCTCCCACGCTTCCACCAAAGTACATTCTCCACTTACTGCTAATGGATGCGGGCCTGACATGCTATTACGGCCATCTGGAGCAGGGATCGATAAACGATGTCCTGATCTCCATTCATCTAGAGTTGAAGAATCGGTTGAATCAAGGCAATCAGAGACTTCAGAAATGTGCATTTCCAATGCTGTGTCGCACATTTCCAAGTACCAATTCTCTTTTACGTCTAGCCAACTACCACCTTTACGTTCATTGCTTAGCCATTCTTCTTTGATGGCTGCAAAGATGACTGGCCAATGAACTCTTATTCGGGCCTGTGCCCATTTTTCTAACTCGTTAAGAGTTTTAGGTAACATTCTTTCAGGTAAGGCTAGCAATCCTTGAGCACCTTTGGCATAGACATCTGAAGGTGCTGAGGCTACTACCAAACCTGGGGATTCTCTAAGAACACGACAAACAACATCCTCAACTGCTCTACCCATGAACAGTTTGGGAACTTGAGAGATTTTTAGGCGTAAGCGCTTTTCATAATACCACATGCGAGGACAGGAGTTCCAAGTATTCAATTGCGAGGCTGAAAGGCGATTAAATGGCCCAATTACATCGGCCTCCTCGTCAACGATAGTAACTGGCATGGCAGTGGAGGTTACTGCCGAAGTCAATCAATCCTTCCCTACGATTTCAATGCGTGTGGTGCGAGAATCAACGCGTAATTGCACTAAGCCATCCCGCCATCCAAGGTCTGCTGAAAGCAATTTGATGTGATCACCAGGCCGTAATGAAAGTGTTATTTGATTGATGGATGAACCAAATGCTACGCATTCAACAGTATCCATTCCATCCCAAATATGGAAAGCAAGCATCATCCATGGCCTACCGTCGATTCTCTTTCCAGTCCGACTACCACAACTTATGATTCGACCTTCGATATTGGCTTTGGTCCTAAGCATGCCCATTCTGGTAATCTCTAAGTCAGATTTTTCAACTATTTTTGAATCTTTGTCCAAGTAAAGGCGCGGTTGTCGGCGCCAGACACCAGGCAAAGCAGATTCAATGATGATTTCTCCACTGGGGTGATTATGCATTTCGGGGTAACCCTCAGGAGATGATTCTTCAAGGGTGACTCTTTTCTCACCTGCTTGAATCATTGCACCCAGTACCATTTCTCCAAAATGGTTGGGCAATGGACCCCATGCACCTTGAATAACTCCTCTTACATTTACTCGATTAGGAATTGAAGAAATAGACTGATACGGATGTTCGATGTCCACCGCAGTATATTCCATCTCGGTCAATGAACACCAATAGCAACCGGCTTCAGCTACACAAGGTTCGGAAATAGGTAAAGCCGTAGAAACGGGATAAGAGTTCATTTGGTTGTATATTTCTTTCAAATCAGAAGTTGAGACATTTGTTATTTCGACGATTTTACGCTCATTACCACTGAGGAACCAGCCTTCTAAACCTGTACATTTTTCTTCATGTGTCTCATTCCATAACCATGAGTAAAAGTTCAATTGGTCATCGATTGAAGAAGAAAATGGCGAGTCACTACTGCCTATCTTAATATCAACAATTCTGATATTGCCATCCCATCTAAGAACTAAATCACATTCTCCAGCGGCCCAGCGGTCATCATGGTACATTCGTTGTGGTTGGAAACAACGTGGATCTTTTACCCAAGGCCTAGCAACCTCCCATGCATCACTCCAAGTCATTTCTTCGCTCAGAGAATATGGTATATCATCCCATTTCAGACGGCTGTTAACCTTACTTGGAAGGGGGAAATGCGGTGGTGATTGCCAGCATGGTGCCGGTATTGAGAACTCGTGTTGACCTTGCCCAGCAGCATAACAATTGCTGACTTCTTCAAGAACAAATTCACAGCCATTCTTGAGCATTTCTTCGACATCTTCTACCAGTATGTCATTCCAGTCTCCTTTTTTCCACATCGAATTATCAAACTCTTCAGCGCCTAATTTCAACACCAAGGCTGCAGATGCTGGTATTTTTTGGGATATCCAAGTTCTGAGATCATCCAAACTATCAATCTCACAATTTTTTTCCTCTGCCTCAACATCATGAAATCTAAGGAAACCATTACCCGTAGAACCTGCTCTCTCCATCACTAAGCCGCACAAAGCATCCTCGACCAATATTCCAAGTACTTGCCTAGGCTTGAGAGGAGAGCGCAAACCAAGTTTATAGCGCGTAAACCACTGTTTTTGACAACGTAACCAACTGGTAAGTGATGAGGCGGAAAGACGAGAACGTGCACTGCCAATACTGACAGCCTCGGGTGGAGTTTGTGCTGGCATTTTTCTCACTAAGCCTCAAATGAATAATAATCGCCAGCGTTTCTCTGCTCGCGGTCTTTCCTCGATGATGATTTATTTATTCGAGGACGTTTGGAATCATGATCTCTTCTGAAAGTCACATCCACTCCTTGCAGGAAACGATTCATTCCTTCTTTGAGAGGATAAGGTCCCGTTGCTAAACCTGACTTTCCACCTTCGCCTTCGAAAACCAAAAGAGTATCAGAAATAATATCGATGAAATATACGTCGTGATCGATAACAAAAGCACTCTTTTCGTTCGCTTCCATTGTTCTTCTTATCGCTTTAGCGGTCTCCATTCTCGCATTTGCATCGAGATGAGCACTTGGTTCGTCGAAGAGATAGAGGTCAGCTTCGCGCCCGAGACAGATTGCTATCGAAAGCGATTGTAGTTCCCCTCCAGAAAGGGTTTGCACTTCTTTTGCCAATAGTTGATCGATACCAAGTGCTCTAATTACCGTACTATTGAACTCGCCACTACGCCACTTTGGACCTAATTCGCTATCGAGCCAGATTTGTACTGTGCAATCCATCTCGGTATCAACGTGTTGAGGCTTGTAAGAGATGGTCGCATCTGCTGTAACCCAGCCAGCATCGTATTCATGCTCGCCAGCGAGAATTTTCACTAAAGTGGTTTTTCCAGTACCATTAGCGCCTACTACTCCAACAACTTCTGACTGGTGGACTTGTCCTTGCTCTGTTGTCAGTTTGAAATCACCCAAGGTTTTCTCAACATCACCCCATTGAACTATTGGGTTTCCTCTTACAGCATTTCTTTCAGTGTGAGTTAAGAATTTGATTGGCTTGTCTCTAATACGTACATTCTGCTCTGGGAGGAAGCCCTCGAGATAGACATTGATAGCCTGACGTGTAGAGCGAGCAGGTGTGAATATACCATATGCGCCTTTTTCGCCATATACGATATGAATTAAATCAGCGAGCACGTCAAGAACTGCTAAATCGTGTTCTATAACGATAACTCTGGCTCTTTGAGATAGTTCTTGTATGATTCTCACAATTCTCATCCGCTCATGAATATCTAGATATGATGATGGTTCATCAAAGAAGTAAACATCGGCTTCACGTAATAATGTCGCACATATCGCAACACGCTGTAATTCACCACCGCTTAATTGGCCTAATTTTCGCTCTAAAAGATGAGATAGGCCCATTTGGTCTACCAATTCATCATATTTTCCGCGCTCATCGATTGATGAAAGCAATTTACTAACCTTGCCTGATACAACTTTCGGTAAGTTATCGATATACTGTGGCTTAACCGCTACTTTAATTCCTCCCAACCTAACTTCTTCGAAGAAATCTCTTAACTCCCCTCGTTGTAAACTGGATATCACCTCATCCCATTGAGGGTCCGGGTCTTCCCAATCACCAAGATTAGGCACTAATTGGCCGCTCAATGCGTTAATAGCGGTTGATTTACCCATACCGTTAGGCCCAAGTATTCCAACTACAGATTCTTTTGATGGAGTCGGTAAACGGAATAGTCTAAAACCATTAAGGGAATATTTGTGAATCATATCACTTTCTAGTTCACTAGGTAATTGAGTTATTATCAAAGCATCATGTGGGCATTTGTTGATACATATACCACAGCCTATACACAGAGATTCGGATATGTGAGGCTTACCGGTTTTATCATCCATGATGATACATTCTTGGCCATTGCGTACCGGTGGGCAAAATGCATGACATTCGTCCATACACTTCTTTGGTTGACAATTATCGACCTTTAGAACCGCTACTCGCACGCTTCCACCCAACCACTGCCACGACCTATATCTCATCAATCCGACGGCTTGACAACACAGGCATCTTGCCGTTTGCTATCAATCAGTACGTGTAGTGGATAACGTAAGCGAACATGGTTCAGCGGCCCATATGAGTTAACTTTCCTCTGTTCATCCAACCATGAAAAGTCGACATCTCCGTCTCTTTCTCTTACTGTCAGGTACCCAACGCCAAAAGATACGATATTCTGAAAGAAATGAGTTCCCTGACTTGGTTCTACTTTGATGTCGACCATTTCACATTCTACGATTGAAGCAGCTCCTGAGATTTGACTCCATGAAACTGGTATTCCCAATGAAGAGTCACTTGAACCCCAACGCCCAGGGCCAATTAGCAGATATGGACGCTTTTGTCGCACCAGATGTAGGTTTATTCTTTCAATACGCTCAACTAGGTTCATTGAACGTAAGCGATCTAGCCTTGTTGGATTTACGTAGACAATGTCACGAATGTCATCGACTACACCATTGCCCAATGCTTGACTACTCCTCAGTAACAACTGATCTTCGTCAACCATATCCAAATCGACTTCAACATCAACCGAATCCGCAACTAAAGGCCTTAATTGGACTAATGCAAAGCGATGGATGTCTTGCTTTTCATCAAATACGTAAGCAAACTCTATTTCAACTGGGCAAGCTAATTCTTTTTCAAGTTCTGAAAGAACATTTTTGAGAATATTCATCAGCGGTAATTTACCAGTCTTCAGTGCCCCATGCATCGTCACTAATTTTGGCCCTTCGCGCATTATTGAATCGACTATTCGGTCGTCAGAAGCAACGAACGTGCTACCTAAGTGATCTAATTGACCGTCTTTATGAGCACGATTAAGTCCCTCGCGCATCATTGTTTGGTCTGGATCTATGCTCAAATCTCCGTCGAATTGATTCATTCTTAGAGACCAAAAGGCTCGTTGTGATGTCTTCAGAGTCTCTTCAACATTAGCGAATTGGTGTATTCTTTTTGGATGAGAAGGCGAGACTCTGATACATTTCTCACCTTCTGCTACTGAACGGCCCAGTCCTAGAGCTATAGCAGCCAATCCATCCTCGGGTTCGATACTACCTACTGGATAGTGATTGTGAGAACGTGCTACACCAGCAATCGTTGGATAGAATGATTCACCGTGACGCGCCCCCACTAATTCTTGAATCACAACTGCCATTCTTTCCTCTTCAATCGAGTTGGGAGTTGCGGCAACATAGGCTTTCGCTTTGCTATAGAACGTTGAAGCATAGACTAATTTGATTGCTTGTGCTAATTGTTTAACTCGCACTTCAAGTTCAGGGTGGTCATTTGGAAGCATGAAGGTAGAGTATACTCCTGCAAACGGTTGATGAAGAGCATCTTCGAGTAGTGATGATGATCTTACTGCCAATGGCCAATCAACCAAGTCCAGCATTTGACGCATTACAATTAAGTCCTCATCACCGAATTTTCCAGAGAGGAATGCTTGAGCTAATTCTTCATCACTAGCATCTGAGAGAACGATTTCAGATAATTGGTTACTCTCGATAAAGTGAGTGAATCGATCGGTTGCCAAAACCAGAGTTTTTGGAACGCCAATTTCAACTCCAGGATATTCATCTTGCAATCCCAATTGATTCATCTTGGTGAAGAAAAATGCTAATCCTCTTCCTTTCCCACCTAAAGACCCGCCTCCTAAACGCTGAAATGGACTTATTTTTGCAGCATCTGGTGTGAAATCAAAAATCTCTTGCTCACGTTGTATTCGGAGAAATTGGTCTATTTGCTCGATAATAAATTCACGAATACCGTCCGTTGATGAAAAATCAGAGGTATTTGCTGTTCTAAGTTGCGCTGCTAAATCGAATTCCGTTCTAGTTCTAAGCCAATGTGAAAAGTGATTTCTTTGTGCGTGATATAATAAAATCTCATCATCAATATCGTTAATACTGTTTTTCAGTTCTACCAAAGTATTGGCTCTAGCAACTTCTTCTCCAGATTTTTTACGGAATACAAAATCGCCAAACCCCATGTCAGATTCCATGTATTTGCGTATTTTCGCATGCAGTTTTCTATCATCCTTATTGATGAATTTGGCACCTAGTTCTTCAGCTGTTTCCATATTGCTATCTTCTGTCGAAAGAAAAAGTACGGGTAGATAGGAGTGGTCTTCCCTTATTTGTTTCACTAATCTAAGACCGGAATCACCTCTCAGCTTACCTCCTCTTGGGAAACGACCATCTGTGAATAAACCGATTATATTTTGATCATAGCGCTTGATAATGGATAATGCTTCTTCATAATTTGTGGCCAGTAAAACCTTGGCACGTGCTCGTAGCCTAAGCATTCTATCTTGGACATTGAAACCTTCGTACATCAATCGAGATGTTTGTCTAAACAGGGTTTTGTAAAACCTTGGAAGATACTTTGAATAAAAACGTGGAGAGTCTTCAACCATCAATAATACCTGAACATCGCCGTGTTCTATATCGTGATCGACATTTCTCTTATCTTCAACCATTTTTGTGATTGCTAGAAGAATTGCTGAATCCCCAGACCACACAAATATGTGGTCGACACCTCGACCTGAGTGAATAGTAGATAATTCCCTGGTGTTATAGGCGAGAAGAACAACGGGGAGATCAGCAGAGATACGTTTTACTTTCATTCCAAATTCATGTACTTTCATAGAACCAACTCTAGCCATAGTAATGACTAGATCAAATCTTCTCTCTTTTAGCAAAACCAAGGCCTTTTCTGCATCAGTTGTATGCACAATACGTGGAGCCTGTGAAAGATTAAGGCGCTCATATTCTTCAGCCATAGCCCCTGAAAGAAGACCTTCTTCTTCCAATACGAATTGATCATACGGGCTACTAACTAAGAGGACGTCTCTAACACGGTATGGAATTAGTCGATCAAAACGATGCGACCCAGTGCGTGCCATATGTAAGGCACAGTGCTGCCTCTAGATGAATGCGCGCCTCAAACTAAGCCCTTGACGTGCTCAGCACCACGAATTAATTTGGTAGTGCAAGGAGTTGGAACTTTCATTCCTGCCTTGCGAAGAGCATCTTTTGCAACAAGGTAATCCTTACTGTTACATTGAATTGAAATGAATCTCTGACCTCTTTTGACACGTGCAGCAGTACCAACATTCTTACCAAAAGCACAACGCATACCTTGTGAAACACGGTCAGCACCGGCTCCTGTAGCTTGCTTGTTCTCTCTTAGAATCTGGTGAGGATAGGTGTGGATTCTCAAAGCATATCCGAAACTTCCTGCTGCGTCTCTGATAGTTGAGTTTGAAACAACACGTGCTGCTTCTAGAGCAGTGTGGCGTATTTGGCAGGATTCATCAGCAATTAACTCTAATTCCATCTCAAAACCGCCGGTTTCTGCAGCTCTGCGGTTACCCACATGATACTGGTGAATCCGGTTATTAGGAACTCCACCCGTATACTTGCGACGAGTATATGCAGGACCCTTGATTCGACGATACATCTTGGCTGGTTTTCGTGCCATAGCATCTCCTCCGGTCGATTGCCACCGCCATACCATATTTGACCCTACCGCACAATGGAAGAGTTTGATTTGAGGGAAGTGTTCTTGCACTCGCAACTCCTCGATGGGTTCATGGGCGACTGGAAAAAGTGGGTAGAGGAAGAATCCGAATACCAATGGCTGTCTTTTGCATCTTTTGTCGTATTCATTGTTTTAGGCGCTATTTTAATTAATTTGGCGGGTAATTTACCTGGTGTAAGTCAGGGATCTACTCTTGGGACTCAGGCAAGGCTACTAGATTCATCTGATTCACTCAGCTTATGGGATGGAGATGAAGGAAGATTCATTCTCGACAATGACGTCAAAACCAACATGGCATTCGCAACTTGTGTTGAAGAAAACTCAGCGGTTCGATTCGTATGTAATGGAATCCAGAGTCAAGTTATGATCGACTCTGGCGATGGGCTTACTGCCTCGACAATACCAACTAATCGCACCATTACAGACGCAGCGATTCATGGCACTGATATCATGATGATTAGCAGTAATGGCATGGCATCTGGCGTAATTGGAATGAAAGCACTCACTCCATCAGAATCATCATCAGAGACAGTCGGAGTTGGTGGCGATTTCAATCTGGACACCATTATTGCAACAGGACCTGGTAAATGGATGGCTGGCGGAGGTTGGAACCTCCCTGGTGCAAGTCTATCATCGAGTGCAGCATCACCTTACGCGTACGAAGTTGTAGTTGAGATAAGTTGGTCTGATGTTGGAGTAGCACCGATTATCCAAGTTATTTACGTCGGTGGACAAGGGACTATTCACTACATGGGATTACTCGCCAATGGCGACATTCTAGCTGCTGGGACAAGTGGCGCAATAATGATTGATGGAATGACTACTTGGGAAATAGATGTTCGTAGCACTGCAGCCGTAATCGACAGTGAAGGTGGGGCTTGGTTCTTTGGATTATCGGGTGAAGAAAACGTTGGTCACTACGTCGATGGAGAACTAATGGTTGAGAAGTTATCAACCCCATTATCAATCAATCCAGACCATGCATTTGTGGATGACAATACGATTTCAGTTCACGGTATTTCCTCGGACAATACCTATCAAGCAATGACAATTGATACCGATGCTAAGAGTTCACTACTATCTTTGAGAGGTATCTTAGATTTCTTATTCATAATCTCATCTCTGGTAATAATCGGTTTGATGGCTTGGAACATTGTAGAAGCTATTTCAAAGGGCGAAGTTTTCTGAATAAGATCTCTACTCACAACAGTGATTTGGACACAACCTTGATTCACCCTGCGCTTAGTCGCTGGTCTCCTGCATAGGGGGGTTGGTGCCAATGTCGAGCAAAAGAGGGATGATGGACCAGTTCTGGGACATCAAGAATTCACACCCTGAAACAGTCCTATTCTTCCGTATGGGGGATTTCTATGAACTGTTCCATGAAGATGCTGTCATAGGCTCTCAGACACTGGGACTTACTCTAACCAGTAGAGATAAAAAAGCATCAGAACCAATACAGATGGCGGGCTTCCCTTGGCATGCTCTCGAAGATCATCTCAAAACAATGCTAAACGCGGGACACAAGGTAACGGTTTGTGAGCAAGAAGATGAGTTGAGACCCGGTGCAAAATTATTGGAAAGAGTAGTTACTAGAGTTTATACCCCTGGTTCACTGTATGAAGAGAGTCTAATCGGTTTGGATAATTCAGCGGTATTGGCAGCTATATCAATTGGTAAAGACGCGATTGGAGTTGCCATTATCGACGCATCTACCGGACAAGCGCATTCATCACAATACTCAGGAAGGAATTCATGGCAATCAATATACGAAGAAATGATTAGAAGTCAACCTAGTGAGTTAGTATTTACTGCAAGGGATTCTGAAGATGAGAACCTACACCAATTAGCAAGAAAATTAGACAAAATTGTATTAAGTCAACACGATGTTTCCAAAAAACGTTCCCAAAAAACGCTCAAACAAATGCTAGACGTCTCTGACTTAGGCCATCTCGACCTAGATTCGGCTCCCCAAGCCATTACCGCTGTATCACTAGCTGCAGATTATTTGGCTAAGATGCACCGAATTGAAGAGATTCCTCTACGCACAGTGCAAATTCTTAACGAAGGAGAATGGATGGTAATAGATCAAACAACATTGCGTAATCTAGAGTTATTACAGACACTTGCTGGCGAGAAAGAGGGAAGTTTACTAGGATCAATCGACCGATGTAGAACCGCAATGGGAAGGCGCACTCTGAAGAGATGGCTACTACAACCTCTGCTAGACATAGATGCTATCTCAAAGCGTCACGAAGCTGTTTCAGTTCTATCACGTTCGTCAAAACGTCTTTCCAATCTTCGTAATCTTCTATTGGGACTTAGGGATATGGAAAGACTGGCGACCCAATTAGCATATGACCGTTCAGGTAGTAGGGAATTAGTAGCAATAACAAATGCACTAGAACGAATGCCAGCAATAAAGACACTTTGTCAAGAGAGTTCAGACCCTCTAATGATGTCATATTCAGATAAGATTACCTCTTTAGAATTAATGAGGGCTGATATAGAATCAATACTCAATGATGAACAGCCGCTAAACCTACGTGATGGTGGATTGATAAGACAAGGTGTTGATTCAGTACTCGATGATTTGCGAGAAAAAGCCGCAGTCGGCCATAATTGGTTCAAGGAATTGGAGATTAAAGAAAGAGCAAATTTGGAAATACCTTCGCTTAAAGTGAGGCACAATAGACAGATTGGATGGTATATAGAAGTTACAAAAACCCATATTTCCAAAGTACCGGAAGAATGGCAACGAAAACAGGAAATGACAAATGGTAACCGCTATGTTACCGATGAATTAAGAGAATGGGCAGATCTTCTATTGACTGCTGATACAAAAGCAAATAATATGGAATTTGAAATGTTTAAAGCCCTGCGTAGCAGATGTAAGAATCATGCTGAAATGCTAGCCGAGATTTCAAGTAATGTCGCGGCTATCGATGTTTTACAATGCTTTGCTGATGTTGCAAGAAGTAGGTCTTGGACTCGCCCAGAAATGTTTGAAGATACACGTTTTGAAGCTAAGGCTACTCGCCACCCTGTTCTTGAACTAGAAGCTAATTATGTCCCTAATGATATTAAATTCGATAAAAAAAGGTCATTCTTACTTATCACTGGGCCGAATATGGGTGGTAAATCCACCTACTTACGTTGCGCTGCTCTCACAGCAATTCTAGCACAGGCTGGTTCATTCACACCAACAAATAAGGCAAAACTAGGGTTAGTAGATCGTGTTTTCACTAGAGTAGGAGCGAGTGATGATATTCGTCGAGGACGTTCTACCTTCATGGTTGAAATGATGGAAGTTGCACATATTCTTCGCTCGGCGACCTCAAGGTCATTGATTCTTCTAGATGAAGTGGGTCGTGGTACTTCGACTTTTGACGGTCTTTCTATCGCTTGGTCAGTAACCGAAGACATCTGTAATCGATTACAAGCGCGAACGCTTTTCGCCACGCATTATCATCAGTTAATTGGGCTTGAAGGCGAAGTTGCTGGACTGGTAAATCTTTCAGTACAGGTAGCAACTAGTGAAGGGGAGTTGCGGTTCTTACATACAGTAGCTGAAGGTCCATGCGACGATTCCTATGGGATACAAGTAGCATCTCTTGCCGGCTTACCAAGACCTATAATCGAAAGAGCCGGTGATTTACTTACGTTTTTAGAAGGAAAAGCGGCCGGTGCCAAGGCTGGCGAGAGGGGAACCCCACAGGCACGCACATCAGGTCAATCTTCGATAATGGGATTCATGAGCAATGTAACTGCTAGAGAAGATAAGGTCGCACAGTCTATTAAGCAAGCAGTTATTGACTTAGACCTAGATTCACTTAGCCCTCGACAAGCACAAGATGCTCTTTACCGATTACATAAGATACTGGAGGAGTGACTTTGGACCAGCCTTTACGCATTCAACAACTCGATGACAGGACCATTGGCTATATCGCTGCAGGTGAGGTTGTAGAACGTCCAGCCCAGGTCGTTAAAGAATTGATAGAAAATAGCATAGATGCAAAATCCACACGCATCAGTGTCGAAATAGAGCGTGGTGGATTCGATTTAATTTCGGTTAGTGATGATGGAACTGGTATTCACTCAGATGATTTAGCACTGGCTTTAGATAGACATGCAACTAGTAAACTAGCCAATGAAAATGATTTAGCCCAGATTTCCACTCTGGGTTTCCGAGGTGAGGCTTTAGCAAGTATTGGTATGGTTAGCCAGATGACAATATCTAGTAGGACAAAAGATAGTGATGGTAATTCAATTTCCATGAATGATGGTCATCGCGGTGAACTAGTGATTTGCGGTATGGCTGAAGGGACAAGAATAGAGGTTGCATCTCTGTTTAAGAATCAACCAGCAAGATTGGCATTTCAGCGTCGACCTGCTACTGAAGCTAGCAAAATTGTAGACATCGTAGTAGATCATGCAATGGCTAATGCGCACATCGGATTCAAACTAACCAATGATGCACGGGTCGTTCTCGACATACCTGCAGTAGAGGATCCCAATGACCGTTTATTCGACCTTCTAGGGGGTCAGGCATCTAGCCTAATACCTCTCGAAAAGTCCGATGACGACGAGCAAGCACCGGGTGATGAAAGATGGAGTGGGTGGATTAGCACCCCAGACATTTCACGTGGGCGTGGTGATGACATTCATATTTTGATAAATTCAAGACCTGTCGCAAGCCAACCATTCCTCAAAGCAATACGTCGAGGATACAAAACCAGATTGATGCAAGGAAGGCATCCTGTTGCAATTCTAAATCTCCAATTACCAAATGACGAGGTCGATGTCAATGTTCATCCGACAAAAAGGGAGGTGCGTTTCAAACATTCATGGCGGGTACTAGAACGCCTGGAAAGGGCTATTGCCTATACACTTGCCAGAATACCGACCCAACCAGAATCGAGTGGTGCTATTGCGCCTATTACTGGATTAGCACCAACTACTATTCCACAGGCGCAAAATACCAAACAAAGGCCTTCATGGGCGATTAATGCTTCATCACAACTATCACTTGATGGTGTTAAGGCTGAACCAAATAAGGATTCCAAATCGACAAATAGGCCGATTTCCTCATCCCCAATAACTCAACAAACCCTAACAGGAGAAAGTCCAATTGCCCCAGCATTATCCTCTGCAGAAAGAGAATTACATCGTCATGCAGGACAGGATACCAAGAGACCAGATCATGAAGACCCACTTGGCGCTATAATCAATGATTTGCCAGAGATGGAACCACTATCACAATTCGCAAATTCGTATATTATGGTTCAGTCTGATGATGAATTGCTAATTGTCGATCAACATGCATTACACGAAAGAATTCGTTATGAGAGATTGCGACACGATGAATCGCTATGGACTTCACAGCCTCGAATCACTCCGATATCTATTGATTTGAATGCTAGACAATTAGCCAAAATGTCAGCCGCACAGAATGTATTGTCCGAACTAGGGTTTGTTTTTGCCAATGATTCAGAAGGATGGAATATAACCGCAGCACCCAACCTGTTAGATAGTGATAGTATTGGGCCATTTGTTCATGATTTGTTGTTAGATTTATCCGAGGATGGCGGGGTCCTCGAATCAGTTGAAAAGGTGAAGGATGAATTGGCTTTTATGAGATCTTGTCGTGGTGCAGTGAAGGCAAATGAAAAGCTGAGTCTTCCTGAAATGCGCCGTCTGTTAGAGGATATGCGCCGTATTCCCAACCCGTGGGCATGCGTTCATGGCCGGCCTACTGCAATGAGAATTCCAATTAATGCTCTTGATCATCACTTTGGCCGTCATGGCTGAATTTTAGCTCCTAGCGCTGATAATTGGTCAACGAATGACGGCCAAGCAACTCTATGAAGTTCTGCGCCCTCTATTTCTGCCCCCACCTTTAACGCGAGAACAATAGCTGTCATCTGTAAACGGTGATCACCGTGGGTTTGAACTGGGTTTTTGGGTTGATACAATTTTTGATTACCTTGAATTTTAAATCCATCCTGATTTTGTTCAACCTCAAGACCAAAACACTGCAATAATTCCACGGTTCTAGAAAGACGATTGGATTCTTTCAATGTAGCATGCGCTGCTCCGGTTATTTCACCGCCACTTGTCATACATAGATGAGCTGCGAGAGGTGATATCAAATCGTTAGCATCGCGTAAATCATACACATTGCTATTTTGAAACAAGATTTCGTGGCCAATAGATTCCTCTTTGGTAGGAGGATTTGATACATCCAGTCCCGCCAATATTGCAAAGGCCATCATTGAAGCATCTGCTGGGATTAACACTTCTGAAGGGCACTTTACCGCCCATGGATGGCCCTGCTGTATCGCTCCGGTCTCTTGGCACAAACGCCATGTTAAATCGGAATGACGCCTTGAAACAGCACTTCCGATTTTAGAAATATTTCGTGGGCCATTCATTCTAGGAGTTGCCAATAATAGTGCAGACAAAAATTGTGAGGAGTCACTGACATCGATTTCTAGATTCTGCCGAATGGCTGTAGAACCAGAATAAAGCGGTGCTTTATCGCCTAAGAGTGATAATGACTCGCATAAACTACGTGATGAGCGACTGCGGATAGAATCATCACCATCCAATAGTACTTTGAATTCACAAGTAGCACACTGTGCTATCAAAAAACGCAATGTTGTGCCACTATTTCCTACATCTAATGCAGAACTAGGTTCGACAAGATCACCTCCATAGACAGTTTCTGAATCATATCGTATTCCTAATTTGTTCAAACACTGAATCATGGAATTAACATCCTCACCAATCTCTGACATTATTACGCGTGTTGGAGAGGGGTCATTTGCAGCTAAAACCAACCAACGTAGAGCATGACTCTTTGAACAAGGCAATTGCAATGCCCCCTTTAATTCGGATGCAAAGACTGTGATGACATCACCGTTCATGACTCTCCACCTATCCCTGCCTCTAAGAAAGAGCACATGAACCCTCCAGATGATTCATTACATCACCGCCAATGGCCAATCATGCTTCGGGATAAGCGAGAACGTCCGTTGCAATATTTGCGCATCTCGCTAACTGACCGCTGCAACCTAAGATGTACCTACTGTATGCCGAGGGAACACTTCGCATCGAATCATGTATTTCTGCCAAAATCAGAGATACTAAGCTATGAGGAAATTACTAGATTAGTAGAATCTATGATTCCTTTAGGTCTTGAAAAAATCAGACTAACTGGCGGTGAACCACTTTTGCGTCGAGATATAGAACGATTGATTGCGATGATGCCAGAGGAAGTTGACTTGGCGATGACAACCAATGGAATACTACTGGGGAAAATGGCACAGAAATTATGGGATTCCGGTCTAAAGCGAGTAACTGTTTCTCTCGATGCAATTGATGAAGATACTTTTCGTAAGATGGCAGATAGTGATGTATCACCTAAACAGGTATTGGATAGTATTGATACTGCTTTACAAGTTGGAATGCAGGTAAAAGTGAATGCAGTTGTTAAACGCGGAGTAAACGAACATTCTGTTAAAGAGATGGTCGATTACTTTGCTAATACCGGGGTAATAGTTCGATTCATTGAATTTATGGATGTAGGCGTTACTAATCACTGGCGTCTTGATGATGTTGTTACTGGGGATCAAATGCGTGAAATGCTTGGTGAACTAGAAGAGATACCACCCCAATATGTCGGTGAGGTTGCCCGAAGATTCCGTATTGGCACACAAGAAATTGGTTTTATTGAGTCTGTTTCTAGGCCTTTTTGTGGCAATTGTAACAGAGCGCGTATTTCTGCAGATGGTAGTTTGTACACATGTTTATTCGCCAGTAAAGGTCATGATTTACGCGGTATAATTCGTCTTGGTGCTAGTGATGAACAAATCGCTGATGCGGTAAAGAGTATTTGGGAAGGGCGTGATGATGCCTATTCGGAATTACGTGGAGAAAAGGTAACCAAGAGAGTAGAAATGTCCTTTATCGGTGGCTGAATCACGCCGAAGGTAAAGTAAAGTCAACCATCACATTACCAGAACCACGGTCTATCAGTCTGAAACGCCAGGTTCCATCATCACAACCGATGTTGGCACAATCAATAACAAAATAATCACCGGTTGAAACAGACCAGCCTGCATCGCGGTCGTGGAATGAAATATCGGTTCCTATGGCGCCATATACATCTGCATCATTAGTCCATCCACTCATGGTAATTGATGAATTAGTCGAGATTAAACTCCATTCGACTTTTGCTGGATCTAATTGCTGGTCAAGATAGGTGATTTTTACCACATCATAACCATTGGAAAGAGCTCTAACCGAAACCTTAGCAACAGGAGGTTGCTTCTCTACTGAAGAAAGTGAAGAGGACATTAAAATGAAAACCATGCTGCTAAGCATCACAGTAATCGCAAGAAGGAGAACCGTTGCGATAACCGGGCTGACAGCCTCATCATCGTCTTGCATGAAACACCCTGAATCGTGACATGACTTCAATCAACCGCTTGGCTATCGGCAATCAATGCTAAATCAGCACCAGATGGTCAGCGTCAAGAACAGAAGCCGATACCGTCGCTCATGCCTGATGCTAAAGTCGAGCTCCCATCGACTTGGGATGTCATAATTATCGGCGGTGGACCCGCAGGTAGTACGACCGCAAGATACCTAGCAGAAGGTGGAGTGAATGTACTAGTAATCGATGGACGTGACCCTATTGGCAGTCCACTTCAATGTGGAGAACTAGTACCGAGTAATGCTGAAATGAAACGCCTATGTCCTGCTGTACCTGATGTTGACGACCTGTTTCAAACGCCAGACGATGCAATATCTCGAACCATAGAAGAAATGCAATTGGTTCCGCCTTCAAAAAAGGCTTTGAAATTCCGTTTTGAAGGAATAATCCTCAACCGTGTTAGGCATGATGAAGCACTAGTCGAATTAGCTCAGCAAAAAGGTGCTCAATATATGGTTGGAACAAGGGTTGTCTCAGTAAATGGAAATGAAGTTGTGCTAAAAGATGGACGGGTTTTGTCAGCAAAAATTATTGTTGGCGCCGGTGGGCATAACGATGTATTACGCACTACTTATTGGCAGGAAAAGTCATTGAATATACCAGTTAAATTCTGTTTGATGGACGGAGAATTCCCCGATGCAGTAGAATTGCACTTCGGTTCATGTGCACCTGGAGGCTACGCTTGGGTTATTCCAAAGAAAGAAGGAGCAAATATAGGCGTTGGAATCCAAAGGAAGTTCGCTAAAGGACGTTCGCTGAATCATTTCACAGAAGAATTCATCGAAAAATATCAAGGTGACATTACTTTCAGAGGTGCGGGATCATTACCAATGTCTGGTACAATCAGTAGTTTTGTCAAAGATAATCACGTCTTGGTTGGAGATTCAGCAGGTATGGTTCTACCTTCCAATGGTGCCGGCATCACAATTGCAATGATAGGCGGTAGAATCGCTGGCCAAGTTATCTCCGAACACCTATCCAATGGCATCTCATTACACGAATATGAAAAGCGTTGGAAGAAGCAAATGGGCAGAGTAATGAAGAATTCGCAACGTTCATTCAAATTGGGAGGTATTATGCTCCGTTTACCCGATTGGATGATAAATCTTGGATTCAACCGCTTTACTCGCTTTTTCGTATGGAGAGCAATTACTTGCAAACGTATGTTGCTCATAATTTAATTATTCAAAGCGATCGATAACTATGTCACTAATCGCTTGAAGTGCTGATTTTGCTTTACTATCTGCAAAAATATCGAGAGCGGACCGGGCTCTTTCGATATGGGTTTTAACCAGAATTTCGGTGTATGAGATACTATCTGCCCATGTCAATAATTCAATCAATTCGTCGAACATCGAATCACTGAAGCCAAGTATGATATCAACTAATCGCTGTCTCTTTGGACCATGTAGAATAGTTAAAGCATGAATTAGCGGAAGTGTCATTTTACCTTCATAAACGTCGGAACCGCGTGGTTTACCCATTCTTTCATCACCACGAATATCTAGCAAGTCATCTACTAACTGAAACGAGATTCCCATCTCAGTACCGAACCTAACTAGTGCTTCCCTTTCCTCTTTCGATGCTCCTGCAATCACAGCAGCACCTTCACAACCGCCAGCAAAAGGACCGGCGGTTTTACCCTCTACTATCGTAAGATAGTCATCGGGGGAAGTGGTTAAATCCATTACGTGATTAATTTGTTTAAACTCTGCACTAGCAATTAATCCACAACATTTCGCAATGATATTTACGACTTCACTATCCAGTCTCCCTCCTAGAGAAAAACCTTGAACAAATAGCCAATCACCCGTTATCAATGCTTTTTCTTGACTGAAACGTTCGTGTAAAGTTGGCAATCCACGTCGTGTTTTGGCATTGTCATTTATGTCATCATGAACTAGAGTTGCAGTATGAATCATCTCAAATGCCAGAGCGAGTGGCAATATTTCTTCTCGATCAACTCCTCCCACCAATTCATAGGCCAGAAGAACCAATAAAGGACGTAATCTCTTACCTCCAGCTAGTAACACATCACCTGCCAATTCAGCAACTTGACCGTGATTTTTAACCTCCTGGTAGATATATTGCTTTAGTCTTGAATCGACCAAGTCTTTCAGGTCGCGCAAACACTCCTGTAGCGCTAACTCATCCATTACTCGGCCACAGGGGTGCCCTTCTTAACGAGTAGTCATCAGGATGCTCTGCGGGCTGGTCCCGCCGAGGTGTTCGCGTGAGCGAAGAAAAGAGGATAGAGCTACTAATCCCAGCCCAAGAGGGCGATGGTGTCAGGGCCGCAGCACTTCGATTTTTACAAAAAAACTACAGTGATTTTAAATTTGTAGCAAAGGAATCTCTTGACTATTCAACTTTGGTCTCGTTACTGAAATCTGGTAATGCCGACCTTGCTGCAGTATCTGCTTCATGGTGGTATCAGAATAGAGACAATGAATTATTTCCAGCATTATTGTTACCTAGAAAGGAACCTACTCAAGTTCTAATAAGCGAAGATAAACCAGATTATCTGCCACGGAAAGCAGTGGTAGTCACTGATTCTATATTATTGCGACGACAAATGTTGCGTACTAGACCTGACCTTAAAATAAAGACAACAAAAGAACTAGATATTGAAGGTGAAGATGATATCGAAAGGACTTGTTCCTTAGAAGATATGCGCATCAGAGGAGATATCAATGGCTATATTATTGGACGTTCATTACATGAAGTCTTACCTTTTAGATCAAGACGTCACACACTTGGCATTCATAGAGGGAAACCTGAACGTGACCATTTCATACCCCCTCCACTTGAAGGAATCACTATATTGCTAGCTCGTAAAGGATTCCCAGAGGATACCTTTGCTGAACTAAGTGATGGTGGAACTGCTGTTGCCTTAAGGTTAGAGATGGCTGCTCTTGATGCTATCGAAGAAAGGTTACATCCGATGATTGGCATGGTAGTCGAGCAGAGAAAAATTAGTACTTTCCTCAAAGAAGCTGAAAAATATGGCGATGAAAACGTTATTGAGAGTCTAAAAGATGCTAAAGGGAAATTAAAAGCGGGCAGTACTAGAATAGAGATGATTCTAGAATTATTAAACCCAGATGGTAAGGTTACTGCACGAGTCGAACGTTTATTCGATTCCAATAAAGCATTCACTTCAATGGCAAGAGTGGTCGAAGAATGGAAAACACTTCTAGAGATAATGACTATGAAACACGAAGCTGATTCTCGCCATGGCCTAAGCGCTAGTGGATCGATGATGGAAATTGATTAATCACCATCGATTAATCTTCTTAGCATTTCACGCTTTTCTGCAATAGTTTGCTCATCGCGATTTGCTCCTGAGAGTAGTACATCGTACCCGTTATCTAGTAATTCTCTCTGAAATTCAATCATCTCAACTGGAGGGTTTACGTCGATGATGTCCCCCACAGAATGATCTACGCCTCTTGCTGAAGCCTCCCATGAACCAGCCATGCGCTGTAATTCTTGCGCAGTTTCTTCGATTACGTCAACTGCAGATGCTTGTGAGGTGATCGATTCTTGAATATCGGCTACTGATTCTTTGAGTAATTTTCTAATTCCGCCTAATCTTTCTGCTGATGATATTATTTCAGCACCTAGTTGCTCAGCATCACCATTCTTTGCATAGCGCTTATTTGCTCGATCTAATTGTTTACGGGATTCTATCGAACCAGCGATTATCGCATCTTGAATAGTGGCTGCCTCGCCAATTACAGGGTCGATTACCGACAATCTTTCCCTGATTCTACGCTCAATATCCAATTCGATTTTACGCAGGTCATTACGAATCTCAACCATCACATCTGCGATTAATTCGTTAGACTTTTTAGTCTGCGACCTTGCTGACTTTGCGTATCTACCCATAGCAATCGATTAACTCCCTCTGGGCTATAGTGCTTAGAGATGCCGGGTACTAACATTTGTTTCGGCAAACGCGATTACCCTCGAAGAATGCCCATCTCAGACATTTAGTATAGCAAATGAACAAATACTCTATTTGTCGCAACAGGAAGTGGTGGCTGTCTATGGATAACAAGAGTGAACTACTTTTGCAACTATATCAGGCACGACTTGATCGGCTAAAAGAGATAAGTGCTGAGCATTCAATAGTTCGTACAGGTTCGGTAGAAACTCTACGCTCTCGTTTGATTAAAGAATTAATTCTAGATCAATGGGACTTGGATGATAGAGGCATCAAAGCACTCCGAAATGAGCAAATTGGAGGTATAATTGCAGTCTTTGGTATCAAAAAGTCGGGTTCGATTAGAGAGAGAAAGCAACGGCTGTGGTTACATCTAAATCATGATAGCAAACAATTGATACCTGAAAAACTCGACAATCTTACGCGTGAAGAACTACATGAGTTGTGCATTGCTCTAGATTTACCGCGTTCAGGTAACAAACAAGCATTGCTAATGCGGGTTGCAGGAGTTTTAACCTCACAATCGGGCGCATGGGGATCAATAAAGAAAAGCTTACGAAGGCCACGTGGTAAAGCGAAAGCACCAGTCATACCTTCTCCGTCCTCAGATGATGATGATGAAATTATACAATCCTCTCCAACTAAGATAACAGAACCAGAAACTGTGGCAATCAAAGAAGATGATTTAATCGAAATTGAGGAAATATCGCAGACTATTGCCGAAGTAATACCTACTCCAAGGCAAGTTAATCCTGTTGCATTGGTTGCATTAGAAAGTAGAATGCCCGAGATTGAAGCAGCATGCCGAGATTTCTTAGCACTTGGCAACCTTGATGATTCAGAAGATGTAAAATCGTTCATCGACAGTTTGTCATCCCAAGGTTTCGATGTCGAAGATAAGAATCTACGCGATGGTGTATCTCAAGTTCTGAACCTATTATCAACAAGAGCACAAGAGGAAAACGTCGCAATGCATAGTGGTCCAAATTCTTGGCGAGAAAGAGAAGAGTTGAGGCGATTTGAAGATTCAAGACAAATACTTAGAGAAGCCTTAACTGGAATTCTTGAAGATTCTGATGGAGACATAATCAAAGCACGCATGAGTTTTGAAGCCTTAGCAAGAGAACAGAACCTCGACATTCGAATGCCTTCTATCTCCGGAAGAATCCATGCATTATTCGACTTACACATCAGTATCGATGAAGCACATGCATCCTCAGACCCACGAACTGCTCGCAGGACAAGAGTTGCAAGACTACTGCAGCATGGTGCGGTTCATCTAAATCACAAACAGCGACGTACTCTAGACCGTCTAGAGAAAAATATCGCTGGGTTTGAACAATTAGCAGAGACCATTCTCGACCGAGCAGAAGGGGTTTATGGCGATGCAGAACAAGCATTGGTTATCAGATTCTTAGAGAACAAAGGATACGAGGTTAATGATGCTGATCTAAGACCACGCGTATTAGCCGCAGCCGGAGTGATAGGTGCTGAATTAGGACACATCTCACCGGCTGATATTCCCCGACTAGCTCCAGGTATCTTAGTCGATGACACCCAAATGGATTCGATTATAACCGATCTAAAAAGACTTGCAAATCAATTCAGAGGACCGCAAGCAGAAGCGGTTACTACTCCCGAAATCGAAGTCGGCGAGGCTGTGGCTGATGCGAATGACAGAATTGGAGAAATGAAGGCAAAGATCGATGGAATCGACGAATTGCTTGCTAGACTTGACCTTAGTTGATCTGTATTTACAAGGGTACCGTTGTAGGCATATACGTATACAACGGGGGCCCTTGTATGTGGTTGGTTTAGAGTTTATTACTTTGAAAAAATGAATTCGATATTTCAACAATTAATATCTTTAATTCAATCCAATCAATTTATGTTGTTTTGCGATTTAGCAATACCATGAGTGGACAATTATCTCCTGATGGGAATTGGCTTTGGGATGGTAAGCAATGGATTCCAGCACCACCCATTGTTACAGCCTCTAACTCAATAGCAGAACCTAATCTATTACCGCAAATTTCTGATAATAATTTTGTATTTTCCGAACAATTTAATATTTCCAAAAATGGCATTAGGAAAGAAACCCAGACTAAAAAATTAATCTCAATAGCTGGAATAATCATAATTCTTCTGGCAGGTCTTAGCGTTTGGATTTTCTATCCTGAGGATTCTGAATCATGTAATATAAGAGCAATTCAAGCAAATACTGACGAACCTATTGGTGGAATAATCGACTCAACTACATCTTACACATACTCAAAAGACGGTTTACTTACTCTAAGAGAAGAAACCAGTTGGGATGGTGCAATAATCGATCGTACAACATATTCATACGACGATGTAGGAAATTTAATCGAAGAATACAGAGTCTTTGACTCTGAATTTAGTAGAGAAACAATGACACATGATAGTGATGGAAATATGTTAACTAGAGATACAAAGGATAGTTATTCTTTTAACGACGATGAACGTGAGATTTACTCTTTTGATAACAATGGAAAATTGGTTGAAAAAGAGATTGACATAAATATTGACGGAACAATAGACCAAAGAACAGCGTATGAATACGACTCAAATGGATTAGAAAAATTTTCCTACACCGATATAGACATGAACGGCGATTTCGATACAAGCAAAACCAGATATTACGATTCTAATAATCGTTTACTCGAAACTAAAACAGATGATGGAATGGACGGTATTGTAGACGATATCACTCTTTACCGCTATGATTCAAGAGGGAATTTGATTGAGATGAAAAGTGATTACGGTAATGATGGATCATATGAATTCGTTTCATCGTTCACCTTTGATAATGAAGACAGACCTACTCAATCAATAATGATAATAGATTTTGAAGGAACATGGCTTGACAGTAGAACAGTAACTACAACTTCATACGCAGATGACGGTACCTACACGATGACTTCCTCAACTTTCGAAGGAAACGAACAAGTTAGAACAACTGAGACAGATTATGCATGTATTGCATAGGTATTATTCTTCTGGATTGGTTATGTTTTCAAACTGAATAAAACCTTAGTTTAACCATATTTTGTATGTATACAAGGGGTTCATCATAACACCCTTTCATTCTTCTCGGTCACACACATGGGCTTGCAGTGGGTCGGTGCTAACGGTACCGACGGTGATGCATACGTATACGAGGGGTCCCGTTGTGTAGAGATGATCG
>ERZ1046148.422-NODE-422-length-26380-cov-6.347350_pt1 | contig 26380 bp, 8 predicted proteins | sample MGYA00383090_ERZ1046148 | MGnify/ENA primary metagenome ERZ1046148 (study PRJEB29581, sample SAMEA5548360) | metagenome | biome: marine; feature: coastal; material: water | depth 25 m | study: Short-term variability in the microbial, nano- and picoplankton dynamics... | reverse complement strand
ACCAACCTAGACCTTATCCCAAACGCCCTGGCTCGCCGCATAATATTCTTGCACAGATTTAAATACAAGATATTATGGGTGAAAACCGTTATAAATCCGGCAGATGTATTCAGCCGTCAAGATGGAGAAACGGCGCCGGAAGGAACTTACCCGTCATTTGCTGCCGGAAGAATAGTGAACGCCCAAGGCGACGACATTCCACTGGAGAAATTGTTTAGCCGAGAAAAGCGGGTGGAGATGGAGAAATTCTTTGGAGGCGGCGAAAGAAGACAGCCGATGTCGCGTCCGGTGGCGCCAAAAGAGATGGAGCGTCACAGAGAAAAAGATCGCAAAGAGGAAGAAAGACAGCTGGGTGGTCTGGCCGAGAAAGTCGAAACGGCAGATTCCGAGATAGTTGAATGCGTCGAAGGGATTCCGGAGGAAGCAGAATTCTCGCCGGAATTTGACGCCCGAGAAGTGACGTTGATGGCGATGGCGATAGGCGATGACGACATCAAGGCGGGGCGAACCAATGACGAGGACGAAGAGTTACCCGATAACTCCTTGAAGGAAATAAAAATACCACCAATAGAGAAACATCGTAAAAAGGAAGTGGAAAGTTGGCAAAAAGATACCATGGTGAAACAAATTAAGGAATATTTGGAAAAAGATCTACCACAACCAACCAAATATGAAGCGATGGCACTTCCGGTGGAGATAAAACATTTTCTGAATCACCGTTCGTTGTTTCGATTGGAGAATAACGTGGTGTACCGTCTGTGGGTGGACAAAGAAGGAAAAGTCAACCCATTAATCGTCTTGGGCGAGTCCGCCTTGCATGAAACAATGAGAAAAATACATCAAGATACACACGCTGGCTTTCGACCAATGTTTAAAATGATTTCCAACAAATTTTACGCATTTCATCTAAGAAAGAAAGTGCAAACGTACGTGGCTTCTTGCCCCTCCTGTATCCTCAATAATCACCCGATAACCACCAAGGTTAAAACAGGTAGCCAATTGGCAACGTTGCCTAATGAGGTGATAGTGATGGACTTTCTGGGGCCCTTAAACAACTTCAAAACATCAACAGGAAAGGCGAAGTATGTTTTGGTGATGATCGATAGCCATAGCCGATATCTCCATGCATTTGAATGCAAATCAACAAAGGATGAAGAATTATTAAAATGCGTCATTGCATTAAGAAATCGCTTATCGGGTCTCCCAAAAAGAATATCTGTCGATGGGGCTTTGATTAAAAAGAACACAGAAACGGCCAAGTATCTGAAAAACAATGGGGTGGAAATTCTACATGGGTCACCCCATATTTCTCGTCACCAATCGAAAGCCGAACGTGTGATATCTTCTCTCTCAAGAATGATCGCTAAATTCAGTACAGAAAACCCAAAAATGAAATTGGAAGAGTTAATTGAAATGGCCACGGTGGCTCATAATTGCATGCCTCACAAATCGTTACCTCGAAACATGGCTCCAAAGGACGTGCATTTTACATGCCCACCATCAACCTTCCATGACGTGACAAAACAATCGAATGCGGGCGGAGAACTCTTGAAAAACGCGTTGGCTGCAACCGAAGAAGTCTGGAAAAACGAAATAAAATCGTACTTAAGAGGAAGGAAGCGTGTCAGTCCAACGGACCACTCCTCTAGACTCCGTATTGGGCAACTTTGCATGAAGAAAAGAACCACGTTTTTGACCACAAGCCCACGAAAATATCAACACAAACGGACAGCTAACGCATACAAAATAACTAGAAAGATAGCTACGAACGTATTCGAAGTAAAATCTATCATTGATAACACAAAACTGATTTTACCAGGCGATCATCTAATCCAGATGAAACATCATAACAAAGAGAGTTTGACTAACCTCATCAGGGAAATCGAGGCGCTGACGTCAGGGGGACACGATCAACCAAAACCCATGAAGCTGCGGAGTCGACAACGGTTGGAGAAGCTGGCGATGAAACCTCGACGGAAGGCTCAAGCGCTGATGGGCGTCGACGACGATGCTGATCGTGGCAAAACCGAAACGTTAACGCACCCGAGGAGACGATCTGCGAGATTGAAACAAAATGATTCATAAACTTTTGACGAATATAAGTAATTCTCAATAGTAGAATAGAAATGTGCTCAAAATGAATGAAATGAAATAACTATCAAAAAGGCAAAGTTAACAAAGAACCCTTTTTCTAAAGTAATCCGAGTAACCAGTAAAGGGAAAGGTGATAAAATACAGAATTTTAAATCACCCGATAACAAAAAGTTAGCCTTCGAAAAACTCTCTTCGCTCTGCGGGATGAAAACCCAAAGCAATAAATCTCGGAGAAAACTTCACTTCTAACGAACCGCTAACCTAAAGAAAAGGGGCGAAGCCCAAAAAGGGATCACTGAAAGAAAAGAAAAACTAGAAGATTGAATAGGTGCCTTTTTGATAGTTCAGACTTTGTACTAACACATCTACGTTACCAAGTCCATGTTTTGTGGACAACAAATCTTACTAATCGTTCGTTCCATCTTCACTATATTATGAATGTTTATTCGTCCACTAATCCATCTTTAATGGATTCAACTGCGTTCAAACGACCAATTTCAACTTCATATTGAATTTACCTTGCATTTATCAATGTTCGAATAAAGTTATGGAATGGGATCTCAAGACCGACGAAATGAAAAAATTAAGTCAAATTTACATTACAAAGTTAAAAAGTAAGCATTGCAGAGAAAAATGACAGTGATATTTGAGTTCGCAAGGCCAAAACAAGGCCCTAGGCACTGAAAACAGAACGGGCATATTTTTTTCAATCACCCGTTCTTTTTCTCTGCAAGCAAAATACTATGTAAAAAGTTTTACGAAACACCCGTTCGAAAAGTGCCCGGATGAAGGAGAATAACGTGCTAACGCTGGCGCAAACTCGCCTAACTCGAAGCCGCCGTAAAACCAGCGTTCCATCGAGAGAAAAATTCTAAAAATAGATTTACGTTACCATGGCAACCGAGTGAAGCAAAACCAAGCGAAACGAATAATTTAACCAAGTCTTTGAGCTTCCATTCCAGATATTCGTTAATTGCATTTCACTATATTTGCTCAACACATTCAACCATGTTTTGTGGTACAGTCCTTCTCGACAACTTTAACCATGTTTTGTGGTAATTTTCCTCTTTTGTTAATCGTTACTTGTTACCATTTATCTCTTACAGTTACTTGAAACAGTTTCTTTAAGACAAAGTACTACAACAAAAGAGTTAACAAAAACAATCAAAAGTGTTGAGACAATCAAACAATCCAAGGAACTCTACAAGCAAAAACTGAAATCCAATTAAAATCCAACCGACCGGCCAATTGGCCGGATCCGCCGGTCAATATGGCACCGAAGAAGAAATCGGCGGAATGGCGTCATAAATTCATCAAAGAGCTACACATGACGAAAGACGAGATAAACCGACTTACAAGCAACATACTTGAAGACAGGGAAATCCAGAGACGCGAAAGGTTCGAAACCCTCGCCGAATGGTTGGTGGAGGCCCTCGACAACCAAACTTTGATGGCCGTCTACACTTCCGACGACGAGAACACGATAACGCCGATAATGAACAACGAAACCAGAACATCCGGGGAAACGGTGGAAAGTCTCGCGAAATATTTCAAAGCACAAAACTTCAGCCCAACCTTCCGGAACGAAGCTTTGGCGTTGGCGCTCATGATCGGCATACCACTGGACCACGAACTCAAAAACAAGGAGAAAACAACAATGGAAGGACGAGTCTGGGTATGCGAAAATGCCGTGGGACCGCCAATTCCGGCCAAAATCATCCAACCGGCTCGGGAATGGGTGCAACAAGACATGGATCTGGATCCGAACGCCTGCAGAAACAACGCAGCGATTTGGAGACAATTGCGCTTGACGGACTATTCCAACAAAACGTCAGACGGAATCCAACTGGGGAAAGAACTAGACTTGGAAGAACGCGACATATGGGCAAGACCCATAATTTTCTTCAACTACCTCCCCTCCCACTGTCTCTACGCTAGGCAAACAGAAGACGAAGAGCTCTGCACTCTCATGGAATGTTACAACCGATGGATAAGCCCTTTCAGCGGTGAAAAACTACCAACTTTGGGCAGAGCACGTCAAGACTTCGAAAGAGCCAAAATGCCGGCCGAGTATTGCGAAGAAATAGTGGATTTGCTAAGAAACCTGCAAAGATTGGAAGAGCACGCAATGAAAACCAAAGTGAACGATGAGCCAATGGGGGAAGAAATCGTTCCGGAGACACCGGATAATGACATTGTTCCGGAAACGCCGGAAAGCGGAATCGCGCCGGACACACCGGAAAACGACATCGAACCGGAAATACCGGTGGAAAATTCCATCGAAACGCCAATGGGCTCTCCATGGGAAAATCCGCAACCGGGAAACGATGATCCGAAAGAACCGGAAGAGGAACCGGATACGGAGCAAACAGAAGATGCAACAGCGCAACTGCCGGAAGACCATCCGGAACGAAACAAACCGCCGGAGAAAGACGCCAACGATACACAAACCAACACAAACGACGACGACAAAAGCAAAGAAGCAACAAGTTCGACTCAAACATTGCGGGTTGGTGACTGGCGCAAACATCTTGACGATCAAGAGCAACAGATGAACCTCGAAATGCAGAAAGATTTCTTGAAGAAGATAAGAGAAAAGGAGGAAACAAGAAGAGAGGTCGAAGAAAAGGAAAAACAGTTGGAATCCAGCCTAACGGATTACCAACGCCTTGACGATGAGCACGAAAACATCGCCATCAAGTTAATGAAAATGAAAACCAAGGTCAGAAAGCAGAAAAATCAAAACAAGAAATTGAAAGATGACGAGGTAGAGCTCTTGAAAGAAAGAACCAAACTACAAAAGATACTTGCCGAGAAAACCGCCGAGTCCGAGAGGTTGAAAAAGACAAGGGAAACACTCGAAGAATCACTCGACGAACAAATGGCGGACCTGCAAGAACGGGAGCGAGCAGCACATAAGGTTCTCCACCACATGAGTGAAGGAAACTCAGACGAATCAGAAGTGGAAACCGGAAGTCGAACCGGAGATATGCAAATGATCGAAGACATGCTAAAGGGTCAAACCAAGAAGTATGACCCAGAACTGAGGCACATAGAACCGACCCCAAGCGGAAATAAGGATCGCAGAACGGCGGCAGAAGTAATCATTCAGTCAGTTCTGCAAATGAATGTGCCACCGGAGGATAGATCATCACTGGACCATATTGCGACAGTGGTCAAGACAATTGAACAGCAAACTCAAGTATTGGCCACCACAATGAATCAAACTGAAGCAGCAAGAGAAAGCATTTTCCGCGAGAAAACAAGAAGAAGAGAAGCCATAATGAACCTCAGCCTCAGAGAAAGAGAGAAATTGGTCGATATTGAAGCAGGAAAAACCATGGATGCCAAGTTTATCGCAGATGAGTGCGAGCGTATCTACAACAAACGCGTGGAAATGGAAGAAAAAGCGCGGAAAATAGCAGAATCGGCAATGAAATTCTTTGAAAAGAATATCCATGATACACACGATCCAGATTTGGTCACCAACATGACGCGGATCAAGATTAACGCCCGGTTGTTCCACACTCAGTGCCGGATGAACATGGACGACGCCAAAATGCGACACACACGCGCATTGTTGGACTACAACAAGCAAAAGGACAATAACAACCAAATGATGGCGGCGGCTTTAGACGCAAACATGAACGACGAAATGAAACAACTCGTTGAAAACGCAAGTGGCCCAGGATTTCGAGCGGAAGCAAGTAAACTAACCTCGGAATTAAAGAGAATTGCCGACAAAACAAGTGAATTATCCATCAGGCTCAGAGAAGCAAAGGAAACCAGGCTCAAGCTAGAAAGTGAGTCCAGAAGCGCTGAAAAAGCATCTTTGATAAAGCTCCAAAAAGAAGAAGAAGAGAGAATAAAGGCAATGAAACTCGACTTAGAAAGAGAATCAGACAAAACACGAGCAGCATGGAAACAGCTGGGCCAGGATGAGCAAACCAAACAGACAGAAAAAGTGGGCAAAAACAAGGCCAAGAAAAAGCCCAAGAAAATGCCAAAGGCACAGAAGACCATGAGAAAAGAATTGCTGTTCGATGATAATGACAGTGGTGATGAAACAGATGAAGCTGTGGACTACGAACATCTGCTGTTTGGTTCTGATTCAGATAGTGATGAAAACAAACCGTCAGGAAATACCGGACTCACCAGTTCTGAAGACGAAGATGACGACCAAGACGGCGCTAAGGATGACGATGATGACGACCAAGACAGCGCTAAAGACGACGATGATGACGACCAAGACGGTGGTGAGAATGACGATGGTGACGGTGGAAGAAACGGCAATGATGGGAACGGAGACGGTGAAGACAACGAAGAAAGTGACGGTGACAACCAAGATGAAGACGAAGGTGATGGCGAAGGAGGGAATGATGATGGCGACGGCGAAGGCAGTGATGGGAGGGACACCGATCGTGGTGACGGAGAAGGTGACGGAGAAGGTGACGGAGAAGATGACAGCAGTGAAGACGACAAGAGCGAAGATGATAAGGATGACGACGATGAAGACGAGGACGCCACAAATGCGAATGGCGAGGAGGAAATACCGCCATCAAATCGTCGAAGCGGTAAAGGCAACGCCAAACCAAAAGGGAGTTTGAAGAAAGCAGTGCCTAAAAGAAGGGAAAAAATGGGACATGTCTCATTTGGACCAAGAAAAAAGACAAGAAGTCTAATACTCGCTAACAATCAACCCTCACCATTTGGAGAAATGAGTCGAAAGCGGTTCCAACAAGATAATCCGCCTCGTGGGGTGAAAATCGACGACAGTAATGATCCCGAAATGTCCATGGTGGCACTTCCGGTCCACTGGCTGACGAAAACCTGGAAAAGAAACGAAAAAGGTTACAAATACTCGCCATATTATATGGACCCTTGGGGTGCGTTCCACCTGAGAAACTGCAACTTCGACGATCCTGAATTTGCGGGAAAGAAATTAACGGATAGCGAAGCAGTGGGGGTCGCTGTAAAAAGGCTTAAAAGCGACTACGAACACGGCGATCCCAACTTTCAACAGGCATTAATGATAACGGGATCAAAAAGCCAATGGCAACGCATGGCGTATCGTACCTACGAAATTAAGTTTGGCGAAGAAACGGATGACGATTCAACCGCGGTAGAGGATAACGGCGACGACAACGACGACGATCGGCCACCAGATGCGCATCCCCGGAGCATGGGTCGCCGATATTACTACGGCATTTGTAACGAATGCCATTTCCAAGGGGAGTTGGAGTTGACGCGGGGAAACACCAAGCCGGACTGCTGCAAGAAAAACGCCAAGAAGTCCAAAAACAAAACCTAAAAGGCCATGGAAAACACGCGCTTATAGAAATAGTTTTCCAAAAACAAAACCATGGTAGAACTTTACTTATCCGTCTAGATGAAACAATTCTTTCGGAAATTTTTTTTGGCCTAAAAATTAGTCGTCTTTGGAAAACGAATATTTCTTTCCATTTATATCCTAATCGTCAATTTAGTTAGTAAATACTAACCTTCCGTTTCATACAAAAACCAAACAAAAACAAACAAACATTAGCCAATTCTTACCTTGTATAACGACGTATGTTAAAAATCTTTTACGTTCTAATCATAATGGAAATTAGCTTCTTTGTTTAACCCACTTTTATTATAGGGTACATGCTTGTAGCATGCAACAAAAAATTTTTCTCGCGAGTTTTACAATTGTTTATTGATTGTTTATGCATTTATGAAATGGGTAGGGTAAGAACGAAGGAGAAGTCCTTTACAGAAGAAAACCCTTACAAGAGAAAAGTTTTTACAAATACTTTAGTCTTTGTTTTTACAAAAATTACCAAAAATTTTTTCCACTTTGAAAAATTTAAACACTGGTTTCAATGAACTCAGGCGAGAGGTTGGAAATGGAGAACAAGCGGCCTTCGTTGTATGTGACAACGACGCCGCGAGTCTCCATCTCCAACGCCTCCGGTGCAGCTGCAGACTGGGCGCCGGATTCATGAGTCGGCTGGGCGGAAGAGGGCGTGTCGACGTACCAAGTAGTGGGATTGGTCGAGCAGAAGAACCTCTTGAGGGCGCACCAGCAACGGTGACACTCCTCAATATTCCTTCTGACAAGGACAATCACCACCGCAAGGGACAGCAACACAGCCATCACCGCCCCTGTCACCTCATAAATCCAACGGGTTGCGCTAGATGATTGAGGAGTTGGCAACTCAAAACCCAGCCTGGAATGATTACCAAAATTCCATTCCGCTGCATCTGCAATAAAACTGGAGTTAAATCGCATCTTAACCTGAATTCAATGAAATGAATAGAGAGAAGAATGCAGCGGACCCTCTTAAACAGTAAAAGGGGGTGAAGGCAGAAAGATCTGACAAGCAAAGCTCAGAATAAAAGAGACAGCAAAATTTTCCAATGATCATGTGCCTAAAAAGAGAAAAAGGTAAGATAAAAATTTCTCTTGAAATCTCCAACTCCAAAGGTAGTTTCACAACTCCAGCAAACACGTCAAGCCTGTAAAGAAAAGATAAACCCTTAAAACATCACTCTTTAAGTTCAAAACATTCATTCGTCAAATACCAATCTCACCTCGATTGTTGCAAAGAGTTTGTCCTTCTGGTTGCCATTCCCGTCACATTCATCGTCGACGCCACTCTGAACATCCGGCAGCGACGCGGAACGATGAACGGTAGCGGCAACTTCACCAAAGCCTTGAGAGATGCGACTGGCAGACGAACGGCGATTGGGAGAACGTGAAGAGCGTGTGATTTGAGAAGGAGACGAAAAGGCGCGAGAGAGAGCTTCAGCCACGGCGTTTTGAATGGCGGCCCTGGCCGCCGCCGCAGCCTCAGGAGACAGCGCTTCGAACGGCGACGGCAAAATGCGAACGACGACGAAATCCGACTGGATATCACACGCCGGGTTGACCGTCGGACGTTTGTAGCGTGGACGAGAAGTAGAAGGCGAGGCTGACAAGAGAGTGGAGGAGACGGCTGTAACCGGCGGCGCAACTGGAACTTTCGGCTTCGTCGACGACGCGTTCGATCTTGACGGCGCACTCGAAGATTTTGGAGGACGGGATAAATTCACACAAGTGGTTTTGCGACGAAGAAAACCATGGATTTTCAGCATGAACAACACGAGAATGAGACAACAAGTGGCCACTGCGGTTGCAATTTGAAAAACGAATCGATCAGAGGCAGACGAAGACAAATTGAGAAGCTGTAGGCAGGAATCGTAAATAAGATCCAAATACGCAAAGTGACGCTGGTCAGGGCGTATAACGGTTTCCGGCTGAAGATGGTGAGGCAAACAAGACGTGATGGTGGGCTTTTCGGTTCCAGGCACGGTATACAAAAATAACATGCAGGGCGCATCCCCAGCCCTGTAAAGCGCGGAAAGAAAATTGAAATTTCAACAAAACAAGTTAACAAACAGTTAACAACAATTAACAACAGTTAACAACAGTGCACAAAGTCGTAAGTTTGGTCAAAAAGGGGAGAGAAGTATGGCCATCAAGAAAACTTACGAGTATCCAAGCCAGCGGTAAAATTGGGCAGCATTTTCGACGTGATATGGAAATTTATGATCCTCCAGGTAGCGGCGGACGCGTCCATCCTTGAGGACGTCCTGAAAAATGTTTTGAAAAAGATTTAGAAGAAGAGTACCAGAATTTGGATTTGACGAAGAAAATTAACAAAATTCTTTACTTCTAACCGTCACATTGTCGGAGATAATGCCATAGCAGACAACTGGCAGCAGGATGAACAACGACGTCACCAAACGCGACATTTTGAAAATTCCAACGAAGAGAAATCGACTTTTTCGCACGAGGAACTGCGAGGAAATTGGGAATTGTCGCAAAGAAAAAAAAAAGAATTCTTAAAAAGGAAAACATTTAGCCAACCACGACCAACCTGTAAAAATGTTTTCCCACGATTGACCAGAGCGATCGAAGCGAGGGCGAAGTCCAACCGAATCGCTCATGTTGAATGTAAAATACACGCTAGAGGTTTTTTTGGGAAAGTTAGTTTTTTTTGGGCTTTCTTTTTGGGAAACAGTATTAAAAACTTTTCTCGTATAAATTTTTCCTCTAGAAAATTTAACAGCATCCTAACAGTGACGACAACTCAAAAAATTGTTAGCTACATCACGGAATAGAGGGCGCGCAAATCGAGCGATTGTTATTTTGTTTTTCGCGCATCTCTTACAGTATTATCTCTGTAATAGAAAATTTGATAAATTTTGGTCAAAAAGGGGAGAGTGGGAAATAATTCCTGATAGAGATGCGTGAATCGGAAATTCTAACCCAAAATAACTGAGTCATTCACATAGTCTCAATTTCTGCTCCTTTGTCTCGATATTGTTATTATGAACTTTGGCTGTATATGAAGAGACAGAGAGAGAGACAGATAATCTAATATACTAAAGCTTTCCTGTAGAGGAAAATTTGATGCTATTTTCAGTCTCTCTCTGCCTTGAATCCTGCGCAGTCTTCTGTAATGAAATGTTCAAAAATAAAATGAGAATTTAGTCTTTAATCCCTATGTCTCTAACTTCTTTGTAAGAAACTTCTTAAGTCTCTGACTACTCTGCACTAGCTTCGCTACCGATAGAAAACCTTCTAAAGAAAGTAGATACTCAAAGAAATTTTACTTGGTGGAAGACGCCAAGTCGTCTATTCTTCATATTTCAAAATTTCAACAACACATAAATCAACGAAATCAAAGAAAAACGACTAGGCTTGTGCGATTCGACCCCTCCTATCGAAGGGGGAGAGAAGCTTCTAGGGGTTCAAAAATCTTAAAGAAGAGGAAGGGGCCTCCAAAGCATCGAAGTCCGAGGCGAAGAAAGGATTGAAGCCATTCGCATTCGGGGGACGGAACGGGGAAAACTGAATTGGAGATAGAATTTTCAAATAAAAATTGAAACTTTTATTTCCCAACTAAATATGGTATAAAACTAACCTAATTGATTTTCTTTTCCAAGATAATAGATGAATCCAGAGGAAAAACGATTTTGGATCTGGTTTCGAGACGAACAAATAGAAGAAGCGACGAAGTTGGTCCCATCGTTGACGAACAAGGTACTTTGGGAGGCGACGATAATCTGCAAAAGCTGCAAACGACGGATGTTCAAGACGGTTCTGCAGAACGACGTCGTAATTTCGTGTGGACCGCTGTCGGCGTTGGACGCGCACGTCTACGCATGACGTGCTCCGGGCGACGGGTCTCGCGCTGAAAAGAAGAAGAAAATCGTTAAATCTTCGAGTCTACAAAGGTAGACTGAATCGTCTTCAAGATATCGTCCGTCGAGTCTTCAAAGGAAGACTAAAGAAAAAGATTTTGACGTCAACGGGTGGTTTGCGATTACGACATCAATCTGCGAGTCTCCAAAGGGAGACTGGACAACGAACAGTAAACTACGAGTCTACAAAGGTAGACTAAAAATCGTTTTTTTTCCAATAATTCGAAGGAAAAGAGAATCAAATCGAAACTCAGAAGATGCGCAGGACAGAAATAAGACAACAAAGTGGATTTGCACGGTGAAGAACGAACAAGGCAAACGGTTTGGCAAAAAGAACAAACACAAGCGAACAAATTGTGGAATTGGATCTCGAAGTGGATAACAAGTTGGCTATTTGAGCAAGTGGCAGAAGAAATAATTGGTTGGACGATCGATTGGATTCTGTGGGAGTTACTTTAAAAGTAAACGTGGCGAACGGGCGCCCACAACACTACGGGTCGGGGCGCCCACCAGGCGGTTACGGGTGCGGTTTGGGTGCGTTTTCAGGAGAAATTAATCCGGAGACGGGGAAAATTGAGTGGTCAAAAGAAGATAGAAATTGGACCAAGTTGCGACAAACGAGTGGCCCGAAGAAAGTGCTATCCCAAGAAGAACAAGCAGAAAAAGGGAAGAAAGAGTCTAAGTGGTACAAAAAGAAGAGAGAGCACGAACAAGAAGTGACTTGGGGGTGCAGAAGCGTCTGGGTGAAAGGTGACGACGGAGAATTGCGACCATCAGCGAAATATTGGCCAGAATTGACGAATAAGGAGTTGTTGGAGTGTCGCTTGATCTGTCCGTGCGGAGAACCATACAGCAAGACAGTCTATCCGCGTAACGTCATCATCCACTGCGTTCGACACAAAAAAGATCCGGTCATAAGCGATAAGGAAGCGGCACAAATTTTGGCGAATCTTTGGAGAGAACCAACAGCGCCGAATTTCAACACATCAAGACGCCCGCTGCAACCTCAACCGTTGGAACAAGATCAACTTCAACAACAGTACCAGCAAGAACTGCAACAGCAACGCCCGCAACAACAAGATCTGCAACAGCAACGACCGCAACAGCAAGAACTGCAACAACAACAACAGCAGCGGCAAAATTTGCAACAGCAACATCAGCAGCTACTCCTGCAACATCAGCAACAACACCAATTCGATCTTCAGCACAGCCAACAACAGCAACAACAACAACAACAACAACAGCGATCGCAATCTCGACAAGCAACTTCGCACGAGAAGACGCAGCCAGAAATACAAGTGATCAGAGAACGAGGACGACTTCGCACAACACCGAAAGTGATCACACCGCCATCACACCGCGCCACACCGGAAGTGATCGCACAAGAGGGTCTTTGCTGTGAACCGGAAGATCCGGAAGTGAAAATCTTGAACGAAGAAATCCCCGGAATCTTGCCAAGACTGACTGGACCATTCACTACACTGCATTATCTAGGACCAAAAGACGTGAACACGCCCCACAACGAGACACCGAGAAACCGCAGTAGTAGCCTTTAATTTGCAACATAATTTTGGTGAAAGAGGGAGAGACGAGGAAGAAAAAGGAAAATTCTGTCGCAAATTGAATGCCGGGTGAAGAAGTGTTAAGAAAGTGGGAAGCAGAAAGCCAAGCGCGTGGTATATCTCAAGTTTTGAAATTCGAACCCCAAGGCCTGGGACAGCCATTAGCACCTGTGGATTGGCTTGATATGAGAAGAAGAATCCAGCAGGAAGGAATCGAAAACCTACAAAGTAGAAATATAAAGTCAATTGACATTTACCTGGACGATTGTGTCGTCAAGTTTCAATCAACGCCTTTAGAAACCGGCCGGAATCAAAATGTCTCAAAGTGAAGATGAACATCAAAGATACGAACCCGAATACCCCGGAATCGGAGAAGAAAGACCATACGACCCGGAAAACCCTACAGAGGAAGAGGGTGAGGAGCAAGAAGATGAAAGGACGGAAAATCCGGCACGAAACGAGGAACCGGAAACGGTTCAGGTGGCGGCCAACCAATTGGATACGATTGAAGAAGAGACGGAGGATGAACGAACTCTGCAAATTGTGGAGGAAGAAGATGACCCAGTGCCAGGATTGCTTTCTCGGGAAGATGATTCCTCTGACGAAGAAGGAGAGGATGGGATAAACCCAGTAGGAGAAGACGAAGATGAAGAGGAAGAGGAGGAGGAAGAGGATGAGGATGAAAACATCGGCGGTTACAACACGGCAGATGATGACGCCAATGACGATAATGATGAAGAACTCGAATGGGACTACAACCCAATGGCAGAGTATATCGACGACGAGACCGACTCCATGGTGGAGAATGAGAGACGAAAAGAACGCAAAAGGAAGGAGGAGCGTCTCGAGCGACTTCCACTTCCGGCGAAAGGCCCAGCGAGGAATAGTCCGCCGGAAGCAGAGAGCAAGTATTGGCACGCGCAAATGCGGCAGCATATGGAGCCTCTGGAGAAGTTTTATCCGGGAATCTCAGACGCCTATCGATGCCGAAGATGCCTTCGATTACATTATTCTCACGAGGGCAGAAATGTCAAAGGCTGCAACAAGGGCGCTAAACCGCACAACGAAGTGATAAAAGAAATGATTAGCCAATACCGAGATGTGCGCTCGCTATACTGGCGTCTGAAAAGGGCGGAAGTCTATGAAAGCACCGTAGATGGGCTCAAATCGAAAGTGGAAGATTTGGAAGAGGAAGTTTGGCGTCTGAAGCAAAACCTCCAGGGCCAAGAGGACGAAATCGACAAGCTGATTGACAAGATGTTTGAACCCATGGTAAAAGGCCGATTCGAGCAAAGGAAAGCATTCATCCAATTCGTTCAAATGGTCCGCGATTTCTTCGGAGCCAAAGTGCCGGGGGGACGAATCCAAGGGCAGCTCGAAGTTTTGTCCCAAGCGTTTGCGAGAGAAAAACAACTGCTTGACCAATGGCTGGGAACTGAGTTGGAATACATTCATCTAGAAGACATCAAGGAGGAGATGAAAAGGATCCAAAGAACAGAGCCCGACCCAACCAAAGGTAGACGAACGAAAAAAGGCGGAGAAAACTTCAACAGGTCGCCGTGCCCCAGCTGCCAGGAAAACTTACGAACGGAAAAAGGTGAACCAAGTCCCAAAATGGCCGAGAAAAGAACGAATGAAGAAGACGCGGCGGAAACGGAAGTCAAAACTCGAGTGGCGCCGGAAGTCGGTGCAACGAAAACGCCTAACGCACCGGTCAAATCCAAATACAGCTTGGTGAGCGACGGCGCGATGCCTTTCATTGCGGACAAGAATACCAATCAAAACCGACCAAGGACGCCAAAAACGCGGGAAGATGACTCCGTGAGTCTCACAGTGGAAAGTGATGAAGAAAGAGACTTAATCCGACCGGAAGAGAATCAAGATGATATGGCGGACCAAATGTTCAATATCGAATCGGGGACTCAAGAACGAGAAAAAGTCAAACAGAAATCGTCTGACAAAGACAAAGAGCGAAAGCGCCGCGACGACGATGAACGAAGGCGTCGGGACGACAATGAACGGAAGCGTCGAGACGACGATGAAAGAAAACGTCGGGACGACGAAGACCGAAAACGTCGGGACGACGAAGATCGAAAGCGTCGAGATGCGGAAGATCGAAAGCGCCGGGACGACGATGATAGACGGCGCCGCGAAGCGGAAGACCAAAGGCGAAAAGAAGACGACGAGAAAAGGCGCCGAGATAACGATAGCCGGAAACGCGACGACCAGAAGAAGGAGGAGGAGGATCGGCTTAAAGCTCTAAGGAAAAGAGAAGAGGAAGTGGCTCAACGTGAACGCTTAGTGGCGGAAAGGGAAGGCCGCGAGAATGCGAGGAAAAGCACGAGAACTTCAGATCCGCCTCCAGCGCCTCCAGCACCTCCAACACCTCCAGCACCCCAACCGATTTGGCCTCGAATCAATCCAAGGGGTGATGATGATGATGATGACGATAAGAAGAAGAAAGATAAGAAAAAAGACGCCGCTCAAGGCCCTACTCCACCGGATCCAGTTTACCCTGGACTGAAGGATCCACCGATCGGGCAACCACTCAAACACCGCGTCGCTGAAGGCGGATTATGCGGTGGAACTTGTGACCCGAAGAAGCAACTCGAGGCACAAAAGCTCCTCAAATCCCGCTTCCATGAAGATGACGATTGCTTCAAGTGGCTGGTAAGCAAACGACGTCTGCTGTTGGACTTAGCCAATATGTATCCGAACGAGGAAATCTATGTTTTCTTGGGGTTTTTTGCCGCACTGGCGGTAACTCACGAGCGCTACTTCCGGCCGCTATTCGAAAAAGAAGCTTTTTTTACCTCATTTGAACATTTTCTGAGGGAGTTCGAAAAAGTTGCCTACAGCAACATGGTTAACTTGGTGGCCGGAAGACTCAGATCGATGAAACAAGCCGATTATCCAGACCTTGGTGTGCGTCAATTCTATAACAGATATATTGATTATATCAAGGTTTTGAACGTCGACCCGGAGAAATACAAGACGGAATTCCGCATGGCGCTAAAGGACGAAAGGATTCGAGTGGCTCTTAGGCAACAGCAAGAGACCTCCAAAGACCCGTTAACGCTTCAAGAAGTTGCCGATCATGCCGTCAGAGTGGAAGGCGAGATCCAGGCGGAAACGGCTTTGACGAAAAGAATTACGGAAAACACCCGAAGAATTCATAGCGTGGCGGTAGAAAAGAAGAAATCACCTACTCCGCGATACCGTCGAGCGAGTGTAAGCGGAAGCAGCAGCAGCGACACCAAAAAGTGGGGCCCGCCAAACAAAAGCAGCAGATACTCCCCCGGCGGTAGTGGAAGTCGTTGGACAAAATTCCAAAGAGGATCTTCAGCCGAAAAAGCCAGGCCAAGCCAAGCCAAAAGCGCCAGCCCTCACAAAGACCATGTCATGTTCGACAAATTGGACAAAACAAGTTGGAGAAAAGGAATTGCCAAGCTCATGCAGGACAGAGGGGTTTCTGGCTGTCAAGGATGCCTCAACCGAAGTCACGTCTTCAACTACAGCTTCAAAGGTTGTCGTCGAAACTGCCCTTTCTGCAACAAATCTTTCCAAGACCGAGACGCGCATGTTGCAATCAAATGCCCCAGGCTGCCGGCGGGAAAAGAGATCTTCTCCGCCTTGGCTAGGGCCAAATGACTAGGCGTGGAAAAGGCTAGACCCCAAGAGAGAGAAGGAGAAGAGAAAGGTGAAGGAGAAGAAAAAAGTGAGAAGGAGATAAGAACCGAAAGATCGAGAAGCAGGAGAAGTAGGAGTGGAAGTACGGAAAGAGATGAAAAGGATAGTCGAAAGAGAAGAGCCCAAGAAGGGACAGAAGAAGGGAAGAAGAAAAGAAAGGCGGAGAAAGATAGAAATGAACGGCATACGCCGATTGAGAGAGAAGACGGAGAAAAGAATTCCACCACGCAAAAAGGGGGCAAAGATCAAACCACTGAAGCCAAAAAGGAAACGAAAGGGGGTCTAGAAAAATTGGCAAAACAAATGGAAAAAGAGGAAGAAAGAAGTGTGATTAAAATAACACGGAAAGAAAACAAAGGAAATATTGCCTCAAAAACAAACCAAAACAATCCTCAAATGGAAGAAAATGGGGAGAAAATTGGCACAAGAAACGATGAAAATAAAACAAAAACGCCTAATAAAGAAAAACAAGAAGGCTCAAATGGGTACAAAATTCCAAAGTTGTCCCAAAAGAATTTTCCTGAGGCAAAACAAATGCTCGGCAAAAGCGGGGGAAAGGAAAAAACAAAGAACAGAAGCCAACTCGAAACCAAAACAACGGATCCTGAAAAGAACAAAATGAAAGACGATGAACCCCAAGCTAAGAAAAATGCGACAGTCCTGCCAAAAGACCAAACCAAAACAACATCTGCCGAAAAACCAAATCCAACTCGAGACCAACCGACCAACCAACCAGCCAAGCCAATTTCCATTAACGATAAAAATAAAGAAGAGAATCCCAGCAAAAAGAAGGACAAAGAAAAAGAGAAAAGCCCAGACAAAAAGAACAACATGGGAAAATCAAAAGATAATCCAACTAACACGAACGATGAGACCAAGCAAGAGGAGAAAAGCAAGCAATCAACCAAGCATCGAGACGGACACGCAGACGAAAATGAATCGAACGGGGAGATAACTAACCATCAAGTTTCACCTGTGGTGGGCCGTGGACGAAAACGCCGGGAATCGAGCGACGAAGACGAGTTGCCACCAACGCCGTCAGTTTCGCCGAGAGACTCGCCGAAAGACGATTATCCGGCGCCGGAGTCCAAATACTTCGCATCCGCAAAGGTGGGTGAGAACATTTGTGATCTGCTGGTGGATACGGGAGCCGGCGCGAGCCTCCTAACCCCGTTTGACGCCAGGAACCTGGAAAAGATAAAGTTGAGAAAACCAATCAAATTAAAGGGCTTTTCGGGTTCCATCGATTCAATATGTCATTCATATGTCATAGTCAACGTGGATTTCTCACCGGGGAAAACTCAGCTGAAATTTATGATTGCCGACGTTCCCGTAAGCATCATAGGTGTTGACAATTTAAAATCTTTGTCAACAGGACTCAGTTTGGAGACAGCCAGCGAAGAAATCACGGTGCGAGGATGGCGAATCAAAACTGAAGCAGACGAGGCTACTTCGAGAGCGGCGTACTTCCGGCGAAGACGAAACAACGACGTCGGTGACGGCGGACTCTCGGCGTGTCTACGTCTCCGAGAAGACATCCGACTCCCCGTGGGCGATATTCAACTCGTCCCTGGATTCGTCGGAGGAGGAAGAAGATTAACTGGTGAGTTAATTTTCTATTCGTTATACGACAAAGACAATATTGACTTATTCGTACCCAACACCATCTTTGACGGCGACAACAACAATTACGTGGTTCCAATGCAAAACAGAAGCAACAATGAATTACATCTCAAAGCCGGAACAATATTGGGTAGAATATGGAGTCAAGATCTAAGCGTAATGGGCGTCTCAATGGAAATACATGAAATCTCATCGGTTCTGAAACAAATCTATGACGAGAAAACCCACAATCACGAAGAAAACCACACAAAAACAATGACGCCAGAAGTAAAACAAATCCCCACAAAACCAAGTCGAAAACGAGACAAATGGAAAAAGTTAAAAGCAAAATGGAAAAAAGACAAACAGACAAGAACTGTCTCACGGGTGCAAACCTCTGAGATAACGGACAAACCGACGATCAAAGAGGAAGCAGGCCGTGATCCAGTGAAATTTACCGATTTGGCGGGGAATAGTGAAGTCGACGACGAGACACTGCAGCGGGCCTTCAAAAACGGCGTTATGATGAACGTCTATGGAAAATCCTCGGTGCCGGAAGCCGAATTGGAGGCGATACCAAACCTGGATGTGGAAGAGGAAAAGAAGAAACATTTGAACGACAAATGGTGGCCGAATTCGAAACGCAAAGAATTTGAGAAGCAATTTAACGTAGCGCACCTGGATAAGGAAACCGCCGACGAGATTCTCCGGATCCTTTGGGCGTTTAAAAATTGTTTTGATTCCGGAAACCCCGACCACTTCAAAGAAGGAATGAACGTGAAGCCGGTGGAGATGAACCTGTTACCGGGAATGAGACCACAAAAGGTTAAAATGAGAGAAACAAGCAAAGACAAAGAAGCCTATATGAAGAAGCACTTAGAACTCCTTCTTTCGCAAGGAGTGATAGAGGAACTTCAATCTTCAGAAGGATGCTTCATTTCTCCAGCACATATTGTGCTGGAGCGACGCTATATAGCGTCGACGAAGCAAACGATAACTAAATCTCGCTTGGTAATAGACCTCAGGTCCGTCAACAAATGTATGGCCGAATACGTTTACCCACTTCCGCTTACCGAAGTTTTCCGGCGGGAGTTGGCGCGCGGGTTCCGATATTTTTCGACATTCGACGGCTCGAGCTTCTACCATCAAATAAAAATTTCGTCGTCGACGAGCCGGCTGTGCGTCATGTTCGCCCTAAACAAGATTTATGCGTTCCGCAGGTTATGCATGGGCGCCGCGTCCAGTCCTTCGATCGTGAGCGCGATCGGCAACAAGATGTTCGAATGTCATCCAAATGCGAAACAGTATTTGGATGACTGGACAATCCGATCGAAGACTATCCGGCGCCATCTGGATTGGGACTTGCCGAGATTTCTCGCCATCATTAGTTTCTACCGGATCTTGCTTAAGGGCTCGAAGTCGGATCTCTTGGTTTCCTCCACGCGTGTTCTGGGCCACGAAATTGGAAATTCGTCGTTGGCATTGACTGCGGAGAAAATGGAGAAAATTAAAGAATTATCCTTTCCTACCACCAAAAAGGCTCTAATCTCAACTCTGGCATTCTTTGCCTACTTCCTCATCCTCAGTCCAAGGCTATCAGAATTATTGGCACCGATGCGGAAGTTTGCAGGCGCTAAAGTACGATACCAACCGGATGATGAAACAAGAAAAAGTTTTGAAGAAGCTAAACAACATTTGCTAAGTCCGGAAGTGGGCGCTATCAGGACGCCATCGCCGGATATAGAAGACGACGTCTTCATGTTCACCGACGCTTCCTCCAACGCTCTATCGGCCATATTGACGCAAAAACAATATGAATCAGACGAACGGACGGGCCCCAAACGCCTGTATATCATCGGCGTTTGGAGTGGAACTGTTCCAAAAACCTCAAGAACTCTTCCTATCTGGATAAGCGAGTTGTACGCTCTCTACAGCGCCAGTTTGCGGTGGGCGTCATTTTTGTTACCGCGCCGGTACGTCGTCATAAGTGATAGTAGTACCATTCTGAACTGGACCAACCTAGACCTTATCCCAAACGCCCTGGCTCGCCGCATAATATTCTTGCACAGATTTAAATACAAGATATTATGGGTGAAAACCGTTATAAATCCGGCAGATGTATTCAGCCGTCAAGATGGAGAAACGGCGCCGGAAGGAACTTACCCGTCATTTGCTGCCGGAAGAATAGTGAACGCCCAAGGCGACGACATTCCACTGGAGAAATTGTTTAGCCGAGAAAAGCGGGTGGAGATGGAGAAATTCTTTGGAGGCGGCGAAAGAAGACAGCCGATGTCGCGTCCGGTGGCGCCAAAAGAGATGGAGCGTCACAGAGAAAAAGATCGCAAAGAGGAAGAAAGACAGCTGGGTGGTCTGGCCGAGAAAGTCGAAACGGCAGATTCCGAGATAGTTGAATGCGTCGAAGGGATTCCGGAGGAAGCAGAATTCTCGCCGGAATTTGACGCCCGAGAAGTGACGTTGATGGCGATGGCGATAGGCGATGACGACATCAAGGCGGGGCGAACCAATGACGAGGACGAAGAGTTACCCGATAACTCCTTGAAGGAAATAAAAATACCACCAATAGAGAAACATCGTAAAAAGGAAGTGGAAAGTTGGCAAAAAGATACCATGGTGAAACAAATTAAGGAATATTTGGAAAAAGATCTACCACAACCAACCAAATATGAAGCGATGGCACTTCCGGTGGAGATAAAACATTTTCTGAATCACCGTTCGTTGTTTCGATTGGAGAATAACGTGGTGTACCGTCTGTGGGTGGACAAAGAAGGAAAAGTCAACCCATTAATCGTCTTGGGCGAGTCCGCCTTGCATGAAACAATGAGAAAAATACATCAAGATACACACGCTGGCTTTCGACCAATGTTTAAAATGATTTCCAACAAATTTTACGCATTTCATCTAAGAAAGAAAGTGCAAACGTACGTGGCTTCTTGCCCCTCCTGTATCCTCAATAATCACCCGATAACCACCAAGGTTAAAACAGGTAGCCAATTGGCAACGTTGCCTAATGAGGTGATAGTGATGGACTTTCTGGGGCCCTTAAACAACTTCAAAACATCAACAGGAAAGGCGAAGTATGTTTTGGTGATGATCGATAGCCATAGCCGATATCTCCATGCATTTGAATGCAAATCAACAAAGGATGAAGAATTATTAAAATGCGTCATTGCATTAAGAAATCGCTTATCGGGTCTCCCAAAAAGAATATCTGTCGATGGGGCTTTGATTAAAAAGAACACAGAAACGGCCAAGTATCTGAAAAACAATGGGGTGGAAATTCTACATGGGTCACCCCATATTTCTCGTCACCAATCGAAAGCCGAACGTGTGATATCTTCTCTCTCAAGAATGATCGCTAAATTCAGTACAGAAAACCCAAAAATGAAATTGGAAGAGTTAATTGAAATGGCCACGGTGGCTCATAATTGCATGCCTCACAAATCGTTACCTCGAAACATGGCTCCAAAGGACGTGCATTTTACATGCCCACCATCAACCTTCCATGACGTGACAAAACAATCGAATGCGGGCGGAGAACTCTTGAAAAACGCGTTGGCTGCAACCGAAGAAGTCTGGAAAAACGAAATAAAATCGTACTTAAGAGGAAGGAAGCGTGTCAGTCCAACGGACCACTCCTCTAGACTCCGTATTGGGCAACTTTGCATGAAGAAAAGAACCACGTTTTTGACCACAAGCCCACGAAAATATCAACACAAACGGACAGCTAACGCATACAAAATAACTAGAAAGATAGCTACGAACGTATTCGAAGTAAAATCTATCATTGATAACACAAAACTGATTTTACCAGGCGATCATCTAATCCAGATGAAACATCATAACAAAGAGAGTTTGACTAACCTCATCAGGGAAATCGAGGCGCTGACGTCAGGGGGACACGATCAACCAAAACCCATGAAGCTGCGGAGTCGACAACGGTTGGAGAAGCTGGCGATGAAACCTCGACGGAAGGCTCAAGCGCTGATGGGCGTCGACGACGATGCTGATCGTGGCAAAACCGAAACGTTAACGCACCCGAGGAGACGATCTGCGAGATTGAAACAAAATGATTCATAAACTTTTGACGAATATAAGTAATTCTCAATAGTAGAATAGAAATGTGCTCAAAATGAATGAAATGAAATAACTATCAAAAAGGCAAAGTTAACAAAGAACCCTTTTTCTAAAGTAATCCGAGTAACCAGTAAAGGGAAAGGTGATAAAATACAGAATTTTAAATCACCCGATAACAAAAAGTTAGCCTTCGAAAAACTCTCTTCGCTCTGCGGGATGAAAACCCAAAGCAATAAATCTCGGAGAAAACTTCACTTCTAACGAACCGCTAACCTAAAGAAAAGGGGCGAAGCCCAAAAAGGGATCACTGAAAGAAAAGAAAAACTAGAAGATTGAATAGGTGCCTTTTTGATAGTTCAGACTTTGTACTAACACATCTACGTTACCAAGTCCATGTTTTGTGGACAACAAATCTTACTAATCGTTCGTTCCATCTTCACTATATTATGAATGTTTATTCGTCCACTAATCCATCTTTAATGGATTCAACTGCGTTCAAACGACCAATTTCAACTTCATATTGAATTTACCTTGCATTTATCAATGTTCGAATAAAGTTATGGAATGGGATCTCAAGACCGACGAAATGAAAAAATTAAGTCAAATTTACATTACAAAGTTAAAAAGTAAGCATTGCAGAGAAAAATGACAGTGATATTTGAGTTCGCAAGGCCAAAACAAGGCCCTAGGCACTGAAAACAGAACGGGCATATTTTTTTCAATCACCCGTTCTTTTTCTCTGCAAGCAAAATACTATGTAAAAAGTTTTACGAAACACCCGTTCGAAAAGTGCCCGGATGAAGGAGAATAACGTGCTAACGCTGGCGCAAACTCGCCTAACTCGAAGCCGCCGTAAAACCAGCGTTCCATCGAGAGAAAAATTCTAAAAATAGATTTACGTTACCATGGCAACCGAGTGAAGCAAAACCAAGCGAAACGAATAATTTAACCAAGTCTTTGAGCTTCCATTCCAGATATTCGTTAATTGCATTTCACTATATTTGCTCAACACATTCAACCATGTTTTGTGGTACAGTCCTTCTCGACAACTTTAACCATGTTTTGTGGTAATTTTCCTCTTTTGTTAATCGTTACTTGTTACCATTTATCTCTTACAGTTACTTGAAACAGTTTCTTTAAGACAAAGTACTACAACAAAAGAGTTAACAAAAACAATCAAAAGTGTTGAGACAATCAAACAATCCAAGGAACTCTACAAGCAAAAACTGAAATCCAATTAAAATCCAACCGACCGGCCAATTGGCCGGATCCGCCGGTCAATATGGCACCGAAGAAGAAATCGGCGGAATGGCGTCATAAATTCATCAAAGAGCTACACATGACGAAAGACGAGATAAACCGACTTACAAGCAACATACTTGAAGACAGGGAAATCCAGAGACGCGAAAGGTTCGAAACCCTCGCCGAATGGTTGGTGGAGGCCCTCGACAACCAAACTTTGATGGCCGTCTACACTTCCGACGACGAGAACACGATAACGCCGATAATGAACAACGAAACCAGAACATCCGGGGAAACGGTGGAAAGTCTCGCGAAATATTTCAAAGCACAAAACTTCAGCCCAACCTTCCGGAACGAAGCTTTGGCGTTGGCGCTCATGATCGGCATACCACTGGACCACGAACTCAAAAACAAGGAGAAAACAACAATGGAAGGACGAGTCTGGGTATGCGAAAATGCCGTGGGACCGCCAATTCCGGCCAAAATCATCCAACCGGCTCGGGAATGGGTGCAACAAGACATGGATCTGGATCCGAACGCCTGCAGAAACAACGCAGCGATTTGGAGACAATTGCGCTTGACGGACTATTCCAACAAAACGTCAGACGGAATCCAACTGGGGAAAGAACTAGACTTGGAAGAACGCGACATATGGGCAAGACCCATAATTTTCTTCAACTACCTCCCCTCCCACTGTCTCTACGCTAGGCAAACAGAAGACGAAGAGCTCTGCACTCTCATGGAATGTTACAACCGATGGATAAGCCCTTTCAGCGGTGAAAAACTACCAACTTTGGGCAGAGCACGTCAAGACTTCGAAAGAGCCAAAATGCCGGCCGAGTATTGCGAAGAAATAGTGGATTTGCTAAGAAACCTGCAAAGATTGGAAGAGCACGCAATGAAAACCAAAGTGAACGATGAGCCAATGGGGGAAGAAATCGTTCCGGAGACACCGGATAATGACATTGTTCCGGAAACGCCGGAAAGCGGAATCGCGCCGGACACACCGGAAAACGACATCGAACCGGAAATACCGGTGGAAAATTCCATCGAAACGCCAATGGGCTCTCCATGGGAAAATCCGCAACCGGGAAACGATGATCCGAAAGAACCGGAAGAGGAACCGGATACGGAGCAAACAGAAGATGCAACAGCGCAACTGCCGGAAGACCATCCGGAACGAAACAAACCGCCGGAGAAAGACGCCAACGATACACAAACCAACACAAACGACGACGACAAAAGCAAAGAAGCAACAAGTTCGACTCAAACATTGCGGGTTGGTGACTGGCGCAAACATCTTGACGATCAAGAGCAACAGATGAACCTCGAAATGCAGAAAGATTTCTTGAAGAAGATAAGAGAAAAGGAGGAAACAAGAAGAGAGGTCGAAGAAAAGGAAAAACAGTTGGAATCCAGCCTAACGGATTACCAACGCCTTGACGATGAGCACGAAAACATCGCCATCAAGTTAATGAAAATGAAAACCAAGGTCAGAAAGCAGAAAAATCAAAACAAGAAATTGAAAGATGACGAGGTAGAGCTCTTGAAAGAAAGAACCAAACTACAAAAGATACTTGCCGAGAAAACCGCCGAGTCCGAGAGGTTGAAAAAGACAAGGGAAACACTCGAAGAATCACTCGACGAACAAATGGCGGACCTGCAAGAACGGGAGCGAGCAGCACATAAGGTTCTCCACCACATGAGTGAAGGAAACTCAGACGAATCAGAAGTGGAAACCGGAAGTCGAACCGGAGATATGCAAATGATCGAAGACATGCTAAAGGGTCAAACCAAGAAGTATGACCCAGAACTGAGGCACATAGAACCGACCCCAAGCGGAAATAAGGATCGCAGAACGGCGGCAGAAGTAATCATTCAGTCAGTTCTGCAAATGAATGTGCCACCGGAGGATAGATCATCACTGGACCATATTGCGACAGTGGTCAAGACAATTGAACAGCAAACTCAAGTATTGGCCACCACAATGAATCAAACTGAAGCAGCAAGAGAAAGCATTTTCCGCGAGAAAACAAGAAGAAGAGAAGCCATAATGAACCTCAGCCTCAGAGAAAGAGAGAAATTGGTCGATATTGAAGCAGGAAAAACCATGGATGCCAAGTTTATCGCAGATGAGTGCGAGCGTATCTACAACAAACGCGTGGAAATGGAAGAAAAAGCGCGGAAAATAGCAGAATCGGCAATGAAATTCTTTGAAAAGAATATCCATGATACACACGATCCAGATTTGGTCACCAACATGACGCGGATCAAGATTAACGCCCGGTTGTTCCACACTCAGTGCCGGATGAACATGGACGACGCCAAAATGCGACACACACGCGCATTGTTGGACTACAACAAGCAAAAGGACAATAACAACCAAATGATGGCGGCGGCTTTAGACGCAAACATGAACGACGAAATGAAACAACTCGTTGAAAACGCAAGTGGCCCAGGATTTCGAGCGGAAGCAAGTAAACTAACCTCGGAATTAAAGAGAATTGCCGACAAAACAAGTGAATTATCCATCAGGCTCAGAGAAGCAAAGGAAACCAGGCTCAAGCTAGAAAGTGAGTCCAGAAGCGCTGAAAAAGCATCTTTGATAAAGCTCCAAAAAGAAGAAGAAGAGAGAATAAAGGCAATGAAACTCGACTTAGAGAGAGAATCAGACAAAACACGAGCAGCATGGAAACAGCTGGGCCAAGATGAACAAACCAAACAAACAGAAAAAGTGGGCAAAGGCAAAGCCAAGAAAAAGCCCAAGAAAATGCCAAAGGCACAGAAGACCATGAGAAAAGAGTTGCTATTCGATGATAATGACAGTGGTGATGAAACAGACGAAGCTGTGGACTACGAAC
>ERZ1046148.418-NODE-418-length-26452-cov-7.926961_pt1 | contig 26452 bp, 17 predicted proteins | sample MGYA00383090_ERZ1046148 | MGnify/ENA primary metagenome ERZ1046148 (study PRJEB29581, sample SAMEA5548360) | metagenome | biome: marine; feature: coastal; material: water | depth 25 m | study: Short-term variability in the microbial, nano- and picoplankton... | reverse complement strand
GTTGCTGAACCTGCTAAGGAAGAGGAAACAGTTGCTGAACCTGCTAAGGAAGAAGAGAAGGTCGCTGACGAAAAGAAAGGCGCTGCTAAGACAAAGAAATCTGCGGCTAAAAAAGATGATAATGATGATCTATTCGTCACAGAAGACGATGATGATGATCTATTTTGATAAATCGATTCTACTGCAAAATTGATAATTGAAGGCCTGTAACTCGTTTCATGGCCTTACCTATATTGTACTCTTTTAGGCGGTGCCCGTATGCAATGCGTGCTCGAATGGCAATAGTACGAACTGGTTTCCAAGTAGAGCACCGAGAAGTGATTCTAAGAGATAGGCCCGACCATATGCTGGAAATATCACCTAAGGGAACGGTTCCTGTAATGCTACTAGCAGATGGTAATGTGATTGAAGAAAGTTTAGAAATTATGGAGTATGTTCAATCTTGGAAATTGAATGAAGAAGAGAGAGGTTGGATAAATCGTAATGATAACGAATTCAAATTTCATCTTGATAGATACAAATATCCAAATCGATATGAAAATGTCGATGCAGTTGAACATAGAGATGCTGCAAGTAAATATCTCTTAGATCTCAATGTTAATCTTCCTAAAGGAAATTTAAGTGATGCCATTTTTCCATTTGTTAGACAATTTGCTAACCACGACAGAGTTTGGTTTGACTCACAAAACTGGACAAGAGTCCACCTATGGTTAAGTGAAAATCTTGAAAGTGAGGCTTTTGCAAAATGTATGACAAAATATCCTCAATGGCAACCAGAACAAGTCTGAAAATCAAAATCTGGTTCGGATTAAAGGCTCTAATAACTCGCATGTAAGGGGTAATGATAGGGAAATCCCCTAAAGGGGATTGGTAAGCCACGGGATACTATGGCTCATATTGCGGTACTCGGATTGGGTAATTGGGGAAGTGCTATTGCACGCTTGTGGCTCCTAGACGGACACAATGTCAAAGGGTGGACTGTTGAACAAGAAGTGTATGAATCAATTACGATGGAAGGTATGAATCACAAATACCTACCAGAACATTCTCTTGAGGGGCTTGAAGCCACAATGCATGTCGAAGAGGTTCTCGAAGGCAGTGAAATTATTGTACTTGCACTACCATCATCGGTTATCTTGAATGTTGTTGAGGATATTATAGAGCATCTAAGACCTGGCCATGTACTTCTTGACCTTGCTAAAGGATTAGCACCTGGAAAGAGATTGATTAGCGAAGCAATTCACCAAATGTTGAACGAGAAAAATATGCATAACCCGTTGGCTGTACTTACAGGTCCGACGATTGCACCTGAAGCCGCTGGTGGCGTTATGACCACTGCATTAGTTGCCAGCGAAGATATGTCCGTTGCAGAAAACCTTGCTGCAACACTCACAACACCTACATTCATTCTTCATGCAGCATCAGATCCTGTTGGAGCGGAGTTATGGGGTGCTTTCAAGAATGTAGTGGCCCTTGCTTGTGGCCTTGTTGATGGACTAAAACAAACCGGCTCTTTGGGTGGTGACAATCTGAAAGCAGCAATTTTCAATGCTGGATTCCGCGAAGGTTGTCTCTTACTTCCACAACTAGGAGCAAGAGCGGAAGTTGCATTTGGCCCAGCGGGTCTTGGAGACCTCTATGTCACAGCAACTTCACCGCACGGCAGAAACAGAAAGATGGGCGAAAAATTGGGTAGTGGATTGACTCTGGAACAAGCACTCGAAGAGATGGTAATGGTCGCTGAAGGAGTTAGGGCGGCTCGAATGTTTAGAGATCGGGCTATCGATATGGGTATTGATATACCATTTGTCAAGGCCCTCAATACCCTGCTTGATGGTTTCATTGATGCTGAAGAGTGCTGCAGAAGAATGGTAATTCTTTCGTGATGGTAGCCTTGATGTGCTTGGCCACGCTGGGAGTGTCATGGCAGACCTCACTGAATTCGAGTTACGTCTTTTCGAATGGATTAAACAGTCCGATTTTGAGGCCGTAGCTTGGTCTACTAAAAAAGCGGCTAAATCATTCAAATGCAAAGAAGATGAAATCTATGAAGGAGTTGCTTCTTTGACCAAAAAATTACCAAATAGAATCCAGGTATACTATGAAGAAGGGAATGTACACATCGCTGCAGAATGAGCATGGATAAAGATACCTTACTCATCGATGGCCTCTGCGGCCTATGTACTAAAACTGGGAAATTTATTTCCAATCGTCAGGCTCGTGATTTGGAAATAACCGAGCAAGATTCAGAGATTGGAATCGAATTGCTAAATCGCTATCAAGTCAACGCAAATACACTTGTTTTAATCAGAAAAAACAAGATGTATTCGCATTCTTCTGCTGCGATTAGATGCTTACTATACATGAGATGGAATTGGATTTGGTTGTTCCCTTTCGCATGGATAATCCCTCGCCCTATCCGAGATCTCGTTTACAATATTGTTTCCAGTTTTAGGGGGGCCTAAACTTTATTAGGTTAGCCTAAAACCCCCCGGCATGGCGACAACCCTAATGGCAGACTTGTGGACAGGTGGACTCATTGGGTTTAGAGAAGCACTTGAAGCGACAATGATTGTTGTAATATTGGTGTTGATACTAAAAAATGGCAAGCGAGACGATCTTATTCCTAATATTTGGAAAGGTGTTGCAGCAGGTGTTGGAGCAAGTGTCGTCACGGCTCTTATTTTTGAATTAGTGATTGGTAATTTTGAAGATAATGAAGCTTGGTTCGAAGGTATTCTGATGGTTGCATCCTCAGTATTAATTGCAGTAGTAATCTTTCACTTAATCAAGCATCATTCCAAAAATGAATTGGAAAATCTTGCTGAAAAGGCGATGCTTGACTCTACTAGTGGGGCGAAATCCCTCTCGGTTATTGCATTCCTTTCAGTGTGGAGAGAAGGCTCTGAAACAGTAGTGTTCCTTGGAGCAAGTACCGATACCCTCTGGGCCATTCTGGGATTGGTCATCGGTATTGGTATCGCAATCTCACTGGGATGGTTGATGATGGCGAAGGGTGTTAAAATTGACATCAAAAAGATGTTTACAATTTCTACAGTGTTCCTAATATTCGTCGGTGCTGGTTTGTTTGCTCATGGGATTCACGAATTACAAGAAGACGATGCTGGATTAATCCCCGTTTACAATGAAGAAGTTTGGGATTTGAATCCCGAATGGGATGGAGAAGGTGATGCCCCTATTATGCATGATAAAGGTACAATCGGTGGTTTATTCCGTGCTATTATTGGCTGGAATGGAGACCCTACATTGCTCGAGTTTTGCGGATGGGTGACTTACCTTGGCGCCATGGCTGCATTGATGAAAAGAGATTCTATGGCCCATACGCCTGCTGAAGAAAGTGTTTAATCACAGCGAATCAATGTATTCGAGTACTATTTTCTCTTCGAAAATATCTTCTTGAAAAGAGAGAGTTGGGCGTGTAATCGATAGTAATGTTACCTCGCCGCCAGCGTTAGGAAATCCTACGATAATCACTGTTGCTAGAGTCGTTTCAAATCCATCCCTCTTTACATTAAATCGGGCTATAAATTGAGTATCTTCACCGTACTGGTGGCTTCCTTCTGTTTCGACCTCTTCTAACCAAAACGCATCAGGATCAATACTAAAACCACTAATCATTGAATTCATTACATCTATTGATTGACGCATTCTTTTATCATGCATTCCAAGCATAACCCCTAATGTTACACTGGACGAATCTTGTGACCAAGAGCAGAATGTGTGCGGCGTTCTTGTGCTGAGTATTCCAATCACTGCGCCATCATGAAGCCAAGTATATTGTTCACTGGCGGGCCAGGAAGGGGCGTGTGGATTTTCAGTAGTAATTGGCTCACCCCACTCTTCTGCTCCACTTGGAGTTGAGACCGGATACAATGCAAATAAATTTAGTAAAATTAGCAAAACAAGACTTGTTGCAATTCTTCGGCTCCGATGCCTCACCCATTCTTCTCTACCTGCGGGACTAACTAACGAAATTATAATCGCTAAAGGTAGGATCACAAAAATCCCCCATGGAATTATCCAGAGAAGTAAAACCCCTACTGATAATGAAATCATTGAGGTTTTGTCAAAATCTTCACTTCGCCATTTGAGGAGTCCAAACAAGCATGCCACAAGGGCTGTAGATGCGAGAAGACCGCCTAACACGTCCCCCCCTGAACTGTTGTAAGCATAAGTTCAACGCAAATGATGGCCGATAAGCGGCACATTGTAATGGGTGTACGCTGGCTTCGAGAATGATGGAGACTAGTTTAACTCTAAAGGATGTGTCGTGGCGGCACACTGTTAGAGATTATTCTTCTTGGAAACCTTGGGCTAAGAAAGATGGTCCCGGTATACATTCTATCAATCTAGAAATTCACAAAGGTCAGATTCTCGGGTTAATCGGGCCAAATGGTGCAGGAAAGTCGACCCTCATGAAAGCAATATGTGGCCTATATGATTGCAAAGGATTTGACAAAACATGTACATCGCGTCGTATTGGAATTGGCTACATGCCAGAACAAGTTCGCTGGGAAGGCAGGATAAGTGTAAGGAACACTCTCAAAACAATATCCCTAATGCGAGAGGAAATTGTTGATGTGGAAAATATAATTCAAATTGTTGGCCTTTCCTCAAAATCAGATCATCACCTCGATAATCTATCACAAGGAATGCGCCAACGCCTTTCCTTGGCTTGTGCACTTATTGGGAATCCAAAAATACTGGTTCTAGATGAGCCGCTGAATGGTTTGGATCCGCTTGCACAGAGAGCTTTCAGTAATCTGTTGGAAAGTCTTGCATCAAAGGGTGTTTCAATAATAATTTCATCACATCAAGTTGCCGACCTTGAGATGCTTGCAGACCGAGTTGCACTTCTGCATCACGGTCAATTATTGATTGAAGGCACGCTTTCCACTGTCAGAGAAAATCTTGGATTAGATGATAACTCCGGCATATTGGAAATGATCTGTTCAGCCACTGGAATCGACCCTGGTGATGTGAGTCTTGAACTTTCAAATGACGACTTACTGCCATTCAAACAATTAGGAGGTGAAGAAGAATGAGTGCCTTCACCCTTGGCTGGCATATCATGAAAGAACGCCTTTCAGCAGGCAGAATGTTGGTTATTTGGCCACTACTTGCGATATTCATTATCTTCTCGAGTTGGGGATTATCCGACCCTAAAGCGGATTTGTTATCGGGACTTACTATCGATTCCGCATATGATGTGATGTTCGCATCAACTGCATTCATCGGGCTTTCTGCTACGATGGGAGCGGTGTTAATCTCATTTGACGGCATAAGTCGCGACCGTTTATCAGGAGTTTTAGAAATCAAATTGTCGCAGCCAATTGAACGGTCAAAGTATGCAAGGTCCCTTCTAATTGGACATTGGGGCGCTATTTTCTTCCCTGTATTGATATTGAATTTATTCAGTCTTGCGATAATTTGGCACAGAATGAATGAATTACCCAGTGTTGAAGAATTTTTCATCTATACCCTAGGTACAGGATTACTATTACTTTGGTACACTTCGATTCAACTCTTGGCCTCTTCTTGGGCGAAAGATATGGGTTCATCGATTGCTATTGGATTGGGTGTTTGGATGACATTCACACTACTGTGGCTAGTTCTAACCACTGTAGTTGCAGGCCTATCAGGGGTTGGAGTTGAAAATCTAAACTCTTCCGAATATGTCGAAATTGGGGGAATGGTGGATTTGTTTTCACCGAATGGTGTTTACAACCATCTCTTAGAATTACCACTTACTGGTGTCGATAGAGGGATTTCACCATTAGCATCTACCATTGCTGCAATCGTGTGGAGTATACTGCCACTACAACTATTCATTCGCAGAATAGAACGTATGCATCCATGATAGTGTAAAGCAACACACTAAGTATATTCTGTACATAGGACAGGCCATGAAGGAAAGAATTCCAGCACTGTTGCTAGCAATCCTGATGGCAACAATGTCATTCACAACTGTAACAAGCGCCGAAGATTCAGGACGACAAGGAATGGACGTGGATTGTTCAGGTTATACATTTGAAGACCTTTTTGAATACAATAATGCTGTCTTTATGTTTGAAATTTTAGATGATTGGGCGACCTCTGATTTGTACGCTAATTCATGGGTCAATGAGAGCCGCGCTTCTGTTGTTAGAGATAATCTGGACAGTTTGTTCGAAGGCCTACCTGGAGGAAATGACGACTGGATTTCAACTGATGAGAGAGATGCTGTAAGAGAAATCGGTGCCAAGTGCATTGCAGACATGTACACTCGAATTGGAATTCGTGAAGGACTCCCACATCGTGGAGATGTAGATTGGAATGATGTGACGTTCGTCGAAGAAGGTATTGGGCTAGAAGAAGTTAACTTAGTTCCAGAAGGGCATCCAGACGAGAGGGTTTGCCCCGCTAGTTCAGGACGTATTCCAAGCGATGATTGTAAAGAAGTTCCAACTACTGCAACCAATAACCTTGAGATCTCGATGTTCACAAAAGAAGATGAAACGCACAATACTAGATTCAATCAACTTCCAAATTTCGGAAATGGTGATTATGAAAACCAAACATTCACAGTCGCCATGAATGCAACAAATGTTACAAGCGCCACTATGGTGTTCTCATTCCCATACGTTGACGGCCTTAGAATGGCAAACTGGACCATCGAAGATGATGGCGAAGCCAATCTAGATGCGGGGTCTATTATTGAAACACATCTTCCTGATGGAAGCGTTAGAGTAACCCTAACCATCGGTTACGACAAAGCAGATTACCCAATGATTCGAAATATCTTCTTTGATATGACGACCACACCTCCTGAAGAAAATGATATCCCTGTTTGGAGTTCTTATGCTCCTGAAGATAATACAATTATCCCAATTATCAAGGATGGTAGTGAAGTTGTTGCAATCACTGGAAACACGATGGAAAACTGGGCTAGCGATGATAACGCATGGGGCCTAGACTGTGAATTTGCTGAAACCGGCTGGTCCAGTAGAATGAATTCCGATGGTGAACTTTTAGTAACATCTGGCTCTTCTGAATCTGGAACTGCAGAGTGCGCTATTGTCGACCCATATGGTGCTACAAACAATGAAACTCACACATGGAGGTTTGGCCAGCCTGCTAGTTTTTCAGCAGTAGCAGGTAGTTATTCTGATTCGGTTGACATCGATGCAAATCCAACACTGTTAGTGCAAAGCCTCGCTGTTGGAATGGCTGCATACCAAAATGGTGGAGATGGGCCGGTAACCAATTTTAATCTCGGCACAACTTCATCCTCAAACTCCGTTAGCCTATCTGGGATGTCACCTGGTGAATTCATGATTCACGTTACTGCAAGTTCGGATGGAATGTTAGATTGGAATACAATGTTAGATCTTTCATTAGAAAAGAAGAACACACCTCCTGTAATTACTGTCAAAACTGATGAAATCGACGGGACTCAGGCTACTTGGGCATCAGACCAGTACTCGTTCAGTCTATCAGGTACTGCAATTGACCCCGATGGAGGTGTAGTAACCCTATCTGCAAATATGTGTGGAGAAACCACTACTGCTTTCACTAGAAATGGTGAAAATTGGGATGTTAGCCTATCAATCGCAAAATGTGTATCCGATGGAGTAACCCAGTATGATGTTATTATTACGGCTACTGACCCTGTCAATGGGATAGCCACTGCAGATGTAAGTGTCCCAGATCCATTTGCTGGTTCGAACACAGACACGGGCGACACAGATGCCTCAGCCGAAGAGAGCGGCCTACCTTCAATCGGCATGTTTGCAACAATTATTTCGATGCTAGGCGCTGCACTTTTACTACGCAGAGACTAACCGTCACACTGAAAAGCAGAACGCCGAGGGCGTGTTATGTTCAAAGGCAGGGTGGAGAGTGTCAGCCATGAAGGCGGTTTACTCGTATCATACTCAGGTGCTTGTCCTGCTCTAGGGTCGGTTATGATCGATTCTGGCGAGACATATATCGGCAAAGTTGACGGAGTAATTGGTAATCTAAAAGATTCACTGGTACACATTGCTCACCTCGACAGAAAATCAAATCCACAAGCTATGCTTGGTCTAGAAATTACAATTAGAACTCGTAAATCGAGGGATAAACAACACTCGAGTGATGGTCGTCGCGACCGAGATAATCGAGGCGAGCGGGGTGACCGGGGGGGCCGTGATGACAACCGTGGAGACCGCGGGGGACGCGATAACCGCGGAGGCCGAGAAAATCGTGATAATCGAGGTGGAAATTCGAACCATCAAAACCGAGATTGGGATTGTCCAAAGTGTAATAATTCTAATTTTTCTTTCAGAACAGAGTGTAATCGCTGTGGCGAGCAAAAAGGAAGAGGCGGTTCTAACTTCCAACGCGATGACAGGCGTGGAAGAGACGACAGGCGAGATAATAATCGCCGTGACAATCGTAATACTCACGGCGATAATGATTGGGATTGTCCAAAATGTAAAAATTCCAATTTTGCATTCCGAACAGAATGTAATCGCTGCGGCGAATCTAAGGGCAGAGGTGACTCAAATTTCCAACGTAACGACCGCCGAGGAAGAGACGATAGACGCGGAGGTAATGAGAGCCGAGGAAGAGACGATAGACGCGGAGGTAATGACCGACGTGGAAATGGTAACACTCACGGAGAAAATGACTGGGACTGTCGAGAATGTAAAAATTCTAACTTTTCATTCAGGAATGAATGTAACAGATGTGGCGCACCTAAAGGAAGAGGGAGTGCACCAACTCAAAAATGGGAAGGTAATGATCGTAGGGCGGGAGATAGAAATGAATCATCTCAGCCTAGAGCGGGTGATTGGGATTGTCCACAATGTGGTAAATCCAACTTTGCAAAACGTAATGATTGCTTTGGCTGTGGACGCTCAAAAAGAGTTGGCGGCCCTCGAAATAAAGGACACCACCGCAAATTACGCGACCCCCCGAAACTGCAATCTGCTAAGTACGGTCGCGGTGAGCGGAGGAATAACTAATGAGTGCTGAAAGCCATTATCTTGATGCAATTGAAGCAGAAGAGAATGGTGAAATTGACAGTGCCTTAGAGCATGCTAGGCTTGCTGTCGAAGCAGACCCTGGGCACTCAAACGCATGGTGGATGATTGCATGCCTCCTTTCGCCCGAAGGGAAATATCCAGATATCGAGCAAGCATCAAAGGCAGTAGTTGCATGTAATAAGGTCATAGATCTCGATCCTTCTAGAGTTGATACATGGGTCAAATGTGGACGCTTGATGGTTGATCATTTGGGTCTGCACGAAGATGCTCTCGCATGGTGGCAGCGCTGCAGAGAAGCTGCTCCATTAGAATCGGTTCCGATTATAGAGCAAGTAACAATTCTTTCAGACCTGGGAATGTATGCTGAAGCAAGAGACCGTTTAAGTGCGCTTTTCGAAGAGAATTTAGATATTGCAAATTCGCAACTTGCGCGAATCACACATCTGCACAAAACTCTCGAGCGTTCGGCTCAACAGGACCCGAAAGTCCATTTCAAACCGTGGCAAAAAAATCATGGAGGATGGACTGCAATTAAGATGCGAGCAAACAAAGCACCTGTTTCGGAAAACATGTTGTTTATGTTGTCCACAGTTCCATTTTTGATGATGGAAGTTTTTGCTGCAAGGGCATTATTTGGTTCAGGATGGGGCGCATTTTGTCTGACAAGCCTGCTTATTTTAGTGACCGTAATAATCGGTATGTCCTTCACAAGAAAATTGTATCAAAGAGTGAATAGACCAGGTTTCAACTTACTAAGAGCGATTCAATTTGAGGCGAGTTGTGGAAAAGTCGTAATTCCCGAAGATATTCGATCCTCGAAATTATACATGTTCCTATTCGCTCGACATCCACCTGCATTTCAGCAAAGATTAGAGAAAATTGTCGAGGCAGACCGTAAACTTCCAAGGAATTGGAAAATGAGTCTGCCTGATTTTGAATCACATCTCGATGAGATAGGATACATCGATGATGAACAAGAAGAAGACTTGACTTCGTACGAAGAAGAGTGATCATGTTCCAGCAGTATAATCTGTTGCGTATGTGATTTGCTCTTGGGTTAACTCATCAATAGAGAATCCAAGTGTGCTCAATTTTGTATTTGCCAAATCCATATCCTGTTCCAGTGAGATGTCGTAGACCTTTGCATCCATGTCTGCGCCTTCTGCAGCAAGCCTGCATAGAGATAAGAATTGATTTGCAAAGCTCATATCCATTACTTCCGAAGGATGGCCTTCTGCTGCTGCTAAGTTGACTAAACGGCCATCTGCTAGCAAGTATATTCGTCGACCATCAGCAAGGGTGTATTCGTCGTTTTCTGGACGTATAGTTCGCATTGAAGTCGCTCTTTCCTTTAATTCTCCAATATTAATTTCGCAATCATAGTGACCTGTGTTTGAAACTAATGCACCGTCTTTCATTGTGTCAACATGGCGTCCCAAAATTACATCTTTCATGCCAGTGGCAGTACAAAATATGTCACCAAGAGGAGCCGCATCATCCATACGCATTACTCGGAAACCATCCATCACTGCCCTTAGGGCAGGTAGTGGGTCAATCTCTGTGATTATGACATTAGCACCCATTCCACGGGCCCTCATAGCAAGACCACGCCCACAATGACCGTAACCTGCTACGACAAACGTTTTGCCAGCAATCAGAACACTGGTTGCTCTGATGATTCCATCTAAGGTCGATTGCCCGGTTCCATACACGTTATCGAAGTCCCATTTTGTGATTGCATCATTAACTGCGATTACTGGGTACTTCAAATCGCCAGCATTTGCCATAGCACGAAGCCGGTGAACTCCTGTCGTTGTTTCCTCTGTTCCTCCAATGACGGTATCTGCAAATTCAGATTTATCACCATGAACACGAACAATCAAATCTGCACCATCATCAAGGGTCAGAGTTGGTTTTAACTCTAGTGTTCGGTCTATACACCAATAAAAGTCCTCAACTGATTGCCCATGCCATGCATGTACTGCATAACCCTCACGAGCTAACCAGGCCGCAACATCATCTTGTGTAGAAAGTGGATTACATCCAGACCATGATACCTCTGCGCCTGCTGCACGAATGGTTTCAATGAGAACTGCTGTTTCCTTAGTGACATGGAGGCAACCAGTTACTCGCATCCCTGCAAGGGGTTGGTCTTTCTCGGCTTGTGATTTCAACGCGGCTAATACTGGCATTCGGGAGCGTGCCCAATCCACACGTAATGCACCTTGGTCAGCTAGGCTCATGTCGGCAACTGTGTAGAACTCGCCTTTGTCCATGGACTGGCCCGTGTGGACACACCTCATAGGTGAATCGGTCACAAGGCTCACCTCAAAAGAGGTGGAGCCAAGTGATCAACTAACCTCGCTATTGCTGTTGCTGGAAGTGACCAGCATATTGTTGGGCATAGGTCCTTGCAGTTTCTTCAGGATATCCTTGGGCAATCAATTGTTGTACATATTGCTCCATCGGGTCCATTTGTGCTACTCCAGCATATCCTGCTGCAGTTGCAGTGAAGTCGCCACCCATTTGCGTATCAAGTCCCATTGCTTCATCTTCAGTTCCGCCACGCATTACAAAGAATAGTGATAATAGTACAATTAACAGCAGACCAATTCCTCCACCAAGATATAGCATCAAATTAGAATCTTCTCCTGATTCAATAGTATCATAATTTGGTGCCTTATCCGGGATTCCATCATTATCTGAATCGGTATATTTACCGGACCAAATACAAGTTTCGGTTTCATCATTCCAAATCCAATAAGCATCAGGTTCAGCATCAAGAACCTCAACTGGAACTTCTAGACCTTGACATGCAGGTAGAGTGAGTTCTATCCAATAGATAATCGGCCATCGCTTGTCATCTCCTTCGTATACCTTGACGAAGACTCTCTTGGATTTGGTTTCATTATCGAATAGGTCCTCAATATTCAGAGTTAATTCGAATCCGTCTCCGTCTCCAAGGGCATCCGATCTAGCCCATTTCTTTTCTAAAGAAAGTGTGTACTTAGCGACTGCTGTTTCATCAAAAGTAGTTTCGAGTAAAGCAACTTCGACATATACATCTCCTTGCTCTGCACCATCTACAATGTTTCCAGCCAAGGTAATTGTATCGCTCATAACCTTTGAACCATTCAGTGACAAATCAATTTGTACAGTAGGTTCAGCATCGCCGAACCCTTCTGGAACCACTGAGAAGTACATCTTGTACTTGTCAGAACTCTTTCCAGCTTGGTCGTATACTACTAATTCGATACGAATTAGTGATTCTGTCTGCCCACTTGGGTCAACTGTAACGTTGCTGAAAGTGTAAGCCCAAGCACCATCACTGGAATCAGGTATCACGAAATTATGACCTTCCAACTTGTAATTATCTTCATTGTAAGGCTTGTCAAACAGTACAGTCCATTCATACGACTCTATTCCAGAACCTGTCAGTGCATCTGCATCTGAGGAATTACCTGCATCGAAATGTACGGTTAGTGAACCTGTATCATCCAAATGAATACGTTGTAGTGGCCAATCTATTCCAGATACGGATTTTACTCCTCTGTCTTCGATTAAGTCCTCATACTCTTGTCTCATATCGATTACTGCATCTGCATCAGGACGGTACTCATCTGCTCTTGTATCATCTGTCATAACTGTAACAGAGATTGAGCGAGAGTGTCCTGCTGCATCGTGTAGGTAAAGTGTAATCTCCCAAGTTGCGCCTTGCAAACATCCTGTTGCAGATTGTAGGTCAACTTTACAGAATTCAACTGTAGGAGTTGCCACATCTGTGTGGTCAGTTCCACTAGCCATAGAGGAACCTTCCCAATCAGTTGGTCCATTGATTACCCAATCTGTAGACAAGACCTCAGAGGTACTTGTTGTGTGAGCGAAAGTAATCTCTGAATCACTCTTCATGTAGTGGTATGCATACCCTGCTGTCGAAGGATCGAATGCAGGTACTTCGCCATTAATAGTCAAGTCAAGTCCACTTCCAAGTGTACCAAATCCGTTAGGATAAGGAGATACCTGGTATGAAAGCATGTTACCCAGTAGTGGGAAGGTAGAACTGTCTGCTCTATCAGAAACACTTGCAACATCGATTGTTGTAACGATTAATCCACCATCAACATAGCTACATACTCCCAATACAGTATCTTGGATATCTGCTTCAGATTGAAGGAGTCTCTGGAATGTACCACCTTCTTCGGAGTATCCATTACATGCACGAGGTACAGAGGTCGCAGAAGCGCTCTTTGTGTTGATAATAGATTCTGTAACTGTTCCGAATTGATCAAATCCTTGGAATGCTGCTAAATCAATTCCATCAAGTATAGGATGGAATGGGTCTGCAACTTCCATATTGCTGTATGTAACTCGAGTCTCTGGAGTGTTACGAGGTTGGATATTCATATCGAATGGAAGTAAACTCTCTCCTGTAGATGATGAATAATCATAGTAATCTGTTGCTCCGGAGAGGTGAATTTGTACCGTACCTCCAGATGACATGAAACTCTTCAGAATATTCTTGTTCGAATCTGTACCAACCATAGTGAAGTACTCTTCAGCATTACTTGCACCCTGCCAAGGCATAATCACCTTATCATAATGAGTTAACCAGCCAAGGTCGAGATAATTACCCCAATCATTGACATCATATTGGGTGTAAGTCATTCCAAGAATTACCAAGTCTTCTTTGATTGAAGCTACTCTAGTGGAATCTCCAGATAATATTGCGACGTCTATATGCGCTGCAAATGTTGCATGGAAGTAACGTACGTTTCCTGAAGTACTACCATCTGGTAATGTTGCATGGTAACTAATATTGTAAGAGTGTCCATCTTGCCATCCATTCCAGGGTGTAAAGGAAACAATGGTCCGCTGATGAGCACTCAATGTTTGGCTAGGCCCCGCAGTAGTTGTGTGAACTTGACTTCCATCTGCTTCATCAACAACTGTCATGTGGAAGGTGTAATCTCCTTGAAGAACACCATTTGTTGCAGAGAGTGCCCAATCGTGCATCTTTGCACTGTCGATTGGTAGTACACAATCCAATACCACATCATCGAGACATGAAATTTGGTCTGGTTTTCCAAGGGTAATATCTACACTTTCTACAGAGAAAATCACTCGGCCTAAATTGTTGGCCAGTGAAACTTCTTCCATTCCGTACCATGTTGTTCCTTGAGTTGTATTGTCGAAAACTGATTCAACTTCAATCTTGTAGACTCCAGATACGAAGTCGTGGTTTGAAATTGAAATTGTTCGGTTCTCCTCAGCATCTAAATCGATTACAGATGTACTGTATACTGCATCTTGGCTAAAGGTAAACTCCTCTAGGGTGATGTTATCGAACCCAACACCACGCACACCATCATTTTGGCCATTGTGGCCGTCATCGTTCGAACGGAATTCGAAATTGAGGTCTAGAGTTGATCCTGCTAGACTGATACACTCATCAGTCCACTGGTTAGAGTCAGGAGCGGTTGTATTTACAACATAAAGGTGAGTCAAATCTAGACTTCTGCTCTGAACTAATCCATCGGTGTTGAAGAATACATTGTATGATCCTGAGCCACCATTAACATTTGTTGGGTCTCCGATATATTCGATTTCAGTCTGATCGAGTGTTGTTTCATTAACCGGGTCAATGAAACCATTTCCATCTTCGTCAACAATACAGAATCCATCTTCATTGTAATCGATCCACTGGCCATAGATTAGTCCATTGTAGTCAGTACTACCTTGTGTCCAATCTACTGTTAGAGCAGCATAATCGTTTACTGAAGATGTTTGGCCAGACTGAGAAATCTCGAACCAAGTTTCAGCATAGTACTCGAAGTTAAGAGCAACATAGTCACCAGACATGTTTGTCAAATCAATTCCAGGGATAGTTAGGGTTTCGTTCTCCCAGACATCACCGAAACTGTTTGCAGTATTACATGGGTGACCGAACCAGTATGCATGTGAATCGAAAATCTTCTCAGTACAACTGGAGTCATCTAAGATTCCTCCATTTGCATTGTTGTCATCCGTATATCTAAATCCAGCTGCACCGCCTTCGAATCCTTCTTCACAGACGACTAGAGGTGAGCCACAGTATACATCTGTTGGTAAAGCGCTGTAGACCTTTGCTTCAACATCGAATGAGACATTGGTATTACCACGATGTTCGACTTTAACTTCAATTGGGAAGTTTCCTTCCGCATACAATCCTCCGGGATTGAATGATTCAATTCCCATGACTGCTGGGTCGAAAATATTGAATGCTGTAATGTAACCTACGATTTCGTCATTTGCAGGCTGTTCATCTTGTCCATAATTTAGAACTGCGGATATACGGTATGTGGTTCCATTCACGAAATCAGCAGTAATTGCTGCTGTGTAATCGCTATTAGGTGCCAGATTGTTCATGTTGATCGGTGCTTGAAGGGTCTGAACATTACTGGTAAATGCGGTGTTTTGCTTCCAGATTGTAATGTTGTCAATTGCGAATCCATCTAGACCAGTCCAACGTGATTCATTTGCGCCAACAGATCCTTCGAATCCAGACTTAAAGCGGAATCTAATATCGATTGTATCTCCTGCAAATCGGGAGAGGTCAAATGCCCCAAGGTCGTCTTCTGTGAAATTGCCCCAACTGTACTGTGTTCCTGGAATTGCACCACCGTAGCGATAGATAGATTCAGCGAAATTGGTATTTTGGAGGTTTTCGATACGTCCATTGTCATATCCACCCCAATAACTGATTCCAGATGCACACTGTGCTCCGAAATATGCCCCATTAGGACAAGCGATTGTTACCCAGCCTTCGTCTTCTGTGAAGACTTCGATAAGAGCCATGTCGTCCCAAACTTCACCAAGGTAGAAGCCGTTAGCATCTTGATAATACAAGTCAGCTAGACCGAGTTGCCTGAATAGTTCAACACTCATCCAAGCACGGTCTGCTCCAGTCAAATCAATATCGTTTAGAACAAGTCCTTCGTCCCAGTTTGCACCATATCCTGACCATTCGTCTCCACTTGAGTTAGTCTTCATCATTCCAGACCACATGAAATCAGTAGGGTTGTTTGCGTTTGCAGATTCAGATGCAGCATTGTTTCCGGAAGTATGTCCATTGGAACTGTTTGCTGCAAATTCTTCATGCCAATGACTTGGCCCATAGTATGACTCAGTAGTCCAAGAACATCCTGAACTACATCCAGTTTTATCCTCAGGGTTGTCCCAATCCATTGAATATACTGTTACATTGCTAGAAGCACTTTCATCAACTTCCTTAATTTCAACATCAAGGGTTGCTTGTCCGTTTAGAATATCCATCCCAGTGTTTGTGACAGTAACTTCAACCTCACGCTCACCTTCTCCTAAAGCACCGATATAAACATCGGTTGGAGAGATATCAATGCTTGCAACCGCTAGATCTTTGTTATCCATTTCGATAACAACGATTCGGTCGTATGCGCCATCCCAGCCGAAGTTATCATCCCATGTTTGTTGGTCATATGCTCCATGCCCTACAATGAGGTCAGGTGCACTGTTTGCACCTCCAATTACTTGCCCAACTGTGACAGTAGTTGGTCGCATTGCACCGAAATATTCCAGTGGGTTCATGTGACCACCAGCGCCGTTAGAAAGCGTCACTTGGACACTTGTTGGCAAGTTAAGGAAAAAGTTTGTAGTAGTATCTCCGGTAGAAGATGTTGAGTTTGATGCTTTGAACTTTCCAGCGTGGATGAAGTCTACTTCTCCATCACCGTTCAATTCAGCAATAGTAACTTCCCAAGCAATATATGGCCCGAAATATACTGTATTAGAACTAGCATAGGTATGGGTTGTTGGATTGATTGTAGCGTAAGTTACATTCTCGGTATTTCCATCGTTAATTGCAACAACATCGATTATGCCATCGTTATCCAAATCTCCAATATCAAATCCACCAAATTCAGGACCTAAAGCGTGAACGTGTAATCCAGCGCTTCCGGTTGAACTCCATGTAACGGTAGCAGGGAAAGTATTGGTAAGACAATTGAATTCGACTACTGTGACGTTATCGGATTTACCGGGGTTAGTTGCAGCCCCAGTAAGGTAGTCTACACCTTGATTGCGAACTAGCCACAAGTCTATGTCATCACAATTTCCACTAACTGGATTTGTTTGACTAGGTTCTCCCCAATCTCCCAATTCTAATTCAGTGTAAGAGTTTTGAGTTGAGTCACCTAGGCTGGTAATTTGTCCCTGAGTGCTTGAAGTGATAGGACCCATGTAAGTGACTATACGTTGATTCTTAAGGTCAGCCAGCAACTCTAGAGTGACGATATCGTCGTCGCCGTCATCGTCCAAATCTGCTACTGCAAGGTCCCACATCCAAATTACATCGAATTGTTCACCGATGGTGAAAGTATCAACGCTACATCCATCGTTTTCGATGATAGTTACGTTTCCTGGCTTGTCAACAACGATTGCACCGCTTGCATCTTGTTTTAGAGGCCTGTTTCGAGCATAGATTACGATGTCAATAGCATTGTCTCCGGTGAATTCTCCAACCTCGACTTGCTGAGTATTTGAGTGATCTTCATAATCAGCATCTTGGTTTGGGTTTCCTGAAGTCCAGACATCAGAACGCTTCTGGAAGTGTCCATTTTCATTCCACAGAATGGAAATCCTTGTACTTCTATCATTTGCAGTTACAATATCCAAATCGCCGTCACAATCGAAATCGCCTAAGGCGACATCGACAGGGTCTGTATCAGTAGTATATGTCCTCGAAGTTGAAGCAGATACTAGGTTTGCGGCAGTTGTTGAAAGTAACATTACTAGGACTAGGAAAAGGGCTCTTGTGCGTCCGTCCTTGTTCATTGTGTTCCAAAACATCATCATCACTCGTTTCTGCGGAACTCACCTACCACTTTAATTCCTTTGGGAAGGTGCGTTTTATGTTATGTAAAAAATGTGATTTAGTACAGCGTTTTAACCAAAAACAAAGATTTACCAAAATCACTCAAAGTCCAGAAGATAACCATGCTGGAGAGGGGCCCCAACCAGTGGCAATTCCTCCGTGAACCTTGACTATTTTTCCAGATCTAAACATTGCTTCAAGGAATAATTCTAATTCAAGACCTTCTCTATCTCCCAAATAATCACTTGCAGCTAAAGCGATGGTTTCAGTCGAAATTGCTGTTACTCCATGATTCCTAACTACAATTCGTAACAACTCTTTCAACCAAGATTCAGCCATAGGGTCCGTGACCATTGGGCCTTGTGCCGGGTGAGGTTCTTCGACCTCTGCAAGTTGTGTTCTTAATTCATCAGAAGTAGGCTTCATTGGATGTTCAAGTCCTACATCTACGAGTTTAGCAATTAGATCCAACTGCCCAATTGGGCGTCGGATGATTGGAATGCGAGACGGGTCGGGTTCCGGCCCCATATCCTTTGGTTTGCCTGAAGGTTCATCCGGATTATCACTAATGATTCCCGAAGTGGGATTACCTGACCTATCAACAGCCATTGGCATCATCCAACCAACATTACGCAGGCCGAGTTCGGCAACAACGCCTCTTACCCAATCAGCATCACCTTCCAGCATGACATCTACGTCATCCTCTTCACCGCGGAAGCGATAGCGAATGTAACCACTTAACTCCTGCATGTAATCACCCAATGATAAGAAGGAAATCAACCCACCGGTTCAGACCCTTTCGAACCTACCGTCGAGATGGCGCCACCACCAGACGCCTTCAGAGGTCTCATACCACATTCCGTCGTCTCTATCGTGGTATTCACCACCGCCAGGCAAGCCTTCCCAAGATTCAATGAACTTAGATGGCTCCTCTAATGAAATCTCTGTGATTGGAGTTTCTATTTCCTCCTTATCGAGAAGATTGATTTCTTCCGCTCCGAATTCATCCTCTTCTCTGCGTTTCATAAATGCAAATATTAGGAGGCCGGCAATCAGCAAAGTCATTGCACCCAGAATTCCTAATGTAGTTCCCGTAAACATAGAACTGGCCGTTTCATCGGTCGGTGTTTCATCATCTTCGACTTCAACTGGTTCAGGTTCAGGTTCTACAACCTCAAAGGTATGGTTTCCTTCTTCTATTAAGAGCCAGTATCCCCCTCTATTTTGAGCCTCTAGGCGCCAATCAAGAACATATTTTCCTACAATTTTATCATCCTTCAACATACATGAAACATCAATAGTTGACCCTGGATTAATTATAATCTCATTGCAATTGTAATCGGTTGACGGGGTTGAACTAATTATTCGTATGGATGCAGGATAAACGCCTGCATTGGTCGACGAACAATTGGATTCACTACAAGACACAATTATTTCGAGATTCCACCAAGGCGTTGCATCAATCATTTGCGTATAATTTTCACACTCATCCAAACTACATATTTGTAGAGTAATATTATGCGAAGAGTTGCTCAAATTCGATAGCGTAAGATGTTCGGAAAGTGCCCCATTCTGGATGGGAACAACTAGCCATAACTCTTCATTAACAACCCAATTCAATGTACCCGCGCCTGACCTAAAGGTCACATTACCAGAGAGCAATAGTTCCTCTCCCTCTAAGGCTAAGGACACATTATTGGACCCGATTACTGGGAGTGGAACCGGAATGTCAACCAACACGAGGGTGGTTTCAACCTCATTTCCAGAGTTATCTTTTACATGGACTTCAGCACTATAAAGTCCAGGAGAAAGTACGCCTTTATCCTGTATTATGAAACCGATTCCATCACTGGTTTGTTCAATGATTTTTGTAGCAATATTTTCGCCATTGGGTCCGAAAATTATGACCCAGGCACTTACCGTCTCTCCTGCCTCGATTTCCCATTCAACATCGAGTCGAACTTCATTATTAGTTTCGGAAGAGATTACTGAGGTTATTACTGGAGATTCGCCATCTCTGAGAATAAAACTGGCATCAATTCCATTATGTAATCCATCTGGGTCGGATTCGCCACCGTTTGCCTCTTCTGCAAATATCTCAACATCCCAGGTACCGATTTCTGCGAAACCGGGCTCCCACACGACGGAATACGCGTAATCCGTCTCATTCCAAATCATCGGCAGAGTTTGAGTTGAAGAAGAAGAGTCCAATTCAATTTCAACCACGAGATCACTTCGATTGCTCGTATCCTTAACCAAGAAAAGAATCTTATCTGGAGTGCTGAAACTACCATTTTCTGCGAGTTCTCTATCTGTCGTCATCATCGCAAGTTCACTTACCGAAGGTAAAGCGGGAAGAACGGTTATTGAATCTGCATTAATCTGGGTCACTGAATTGCCATGAGCATCTATCAACTCGATGCTAAACCACAAGGAATGATTTACAGTTGCATCTAAATCAGCAGTAGAAATACTAGTCCAGTATGCTTGAATTTGTGAGTGCCAAATTAGCAAATCGCTCGTAGTATTCACTAATTCTGTTGATGTAGAAACTGGAGATGTATGCACCCAGACTTTCCCTTGTAAGTTACTTTCTCCAAGACTATCATGTACAACAATCAAGATGTTGTCGCCATTGCGAGCATCAGCATTATCCACACCATTCACTCTGTGGACTATGGATTGGATTTGAGGTCCAATATCATCAATCCAGGAAATATTCAAGTTGCTAAGTTCTAATGTTTGATTCCACATTTCACCTTCGGGGTCACCTTTGACATCAATGGAATATTCATCGAGACACGATTCTGTAGCAGCGTACCATGAACCACATTGTGAAATTGCATGATTTTCCATTTCTGAGGAAAATTCGAGGTTACCTGTAATTGTATGATGGAAACTAACATTTGTAATGCCAAATGCTTGTAGATTTGATGTACTCAAACTAAAGTTAAGATTCGTCCACTCAATACCTTCAGAAGTTGAATTGTAAACTGTTGGCCATTCATTTTGCATCACGCTCATTGGAATAATTAGGTCAATTCCCCCTGCAACAACATCTGCTGACGACCACGAAATTGTGTATCCGCTATTGAATGTAGCTGTGACGCTGCCTGTGATGTTATTGTTCGCCAGATCCATCCACATTGCAAAATCGGAAATCGCAGTTCCGTTCAATGGAACATCTAACGATAAAGGAACAGTAAGAGGGTTTGCTTTCGTTAAAGGGCCGTCCTCCTCTATCCACCCAAAAACCAAATCGGGGTCTAGAGGGCCTAAAATGGATTGACCCTCTAGTTCAATACTGAGATTCTCCATGTGTTCGATATTCGTTGAACCGGGAACAATCGCGGTCAGAATCGGAGATAATCCAGAACTCGACCTCTCGAAATCATAGAGAAAACTGATGTTGGAAAATCGTGGCAATTCCTGGTGGGAAAGGTTGCCATTTAGCCATCCAGACCAGTCTACTCCATTCATTGTGTAATTATACTTCATGTCCAATACGGCACCTGCTGGAACCGACGCAGTAGTATTAATCCATGCCCTTTCGACAATTTCGCCATCCCCTAATCCCGGAATTAAGAAATTTCCAGAATTTGAGGTATTATTACTGCTAGAAATAAATCCTGAGAAGGTCGAATAAGTGGTACTTCCAACTACACTATTTGACCCTGCAATCCCGTCCGAGCCAGTTCCTAATTTCAGACCATAGTCGCCACCAGACCCTGCTGAAACATCAACTGTACCAGAGTTGGATACTCCGTTTGAAGGAGTAGTCATTGTGATGAAGCCGCCAGAGCCGCCTCCACCGCCGTCACCCCCATGGTAAAGGAAGAGAGAAGGTCCTGTTGGCCAAACTGCATCTGCACCATCGCCTCCATCGCCACCTGCGGAACTAACAATTCCATATGAGCCGATTGAAATGGTATTTGCTTTGAGAATAATTGAGCCGCCAGAGCCGCCTCCTGCAGCATTACCGCCGTTACCACCATTAGGTGGAGTGGGGCCATTATCACCAACTCCTCCCTCGCTTGTGACCGAGCCATTAATCGTGATTGAGCCTGCTACTATTGTAATTACTGACCCACCATATCCACCGAGAGTGGATGCGCCATTGGGATGTGAATTCCCTCCTCCTGGGGAGCCGGGCTCTGTGCCATTTCCGTACGATGAGCCACCGTTGGTAGAGGAACCGCCGCCATCGCCTCCTGCGCCAACGTGACCTCCACCACCGGCTCCGTCTCCAGTCCAACTATTGGTTGCGGACTCTGAACCACCATTGCCAAGATAAGAATTCACACTATCGCTTCCTGAAATTGTAGTAGAGACATCAATTACCACTTCATTTGCATGAATTGTTAAATTACCAGTTGCAGTAATTGAACCACAACTTATGATTCCACAGGATAATTGTAGAGTGTCGTAAGCATGGAATCCTTGTAGATTAGAATTATTGAACAGATGAAGATTTGTAGTTCCTGCTGTGGTGGGTCCAGTTGTCGATTGATTTAGGATGAGTCCATTAGAAGTTGAAGTCAAATTAGTTGTATTTCCAATAGATGAAGAGTATGTCGCCATGTCAAGACTCCATGTTTCGTCAATTATCTCTGGTGATAATTCCCAATCAAATGAAGCTGAATCCACACGATATCCCTCTTTGTGAGGAATAGCCGTGGATTCATTCAATCCAGGGAATAGCACTACTTCTTTCTGAAATAATTCAAACTCATCAGCGACTATTGGATTAGCCGAAAATACTGGTATAAATGCTGAAAGTACTAAGATGGCTGTGATAGAGAAGGTATGGATTTTCATGATAATTCCTCTTTGATTATAGCATATTTACTGTTTGATATTAAGCGATCATTGTGCAAGTTTACGCAGAACCGTATGAAGGATTCCTCCATTGCGGTAATAGTCTACCTCAACTGGAGTATCGAGCCTAATATCTGCTGTGAAGTTAACCATACTACCATCTGATTTGTGTGCCATAATGGATATTTCTTGGAGTGCTTGGACATCATCTGTAACTGGTATGTCAAAGGATTCGGTTCCATCGAGCCCGAGAGAATCTGCATCTTGGCCGTCTTTGAAAGTAAGAGGAAGTACACCCATCCCAACTAGGTTCGAACGATGAATACGCTCAAATGAAGTTGCGATTACTGCTTTTACTCCAAGTAAATATGTACCTTTAGCAGCCCAATCTCTGCTACTTCCAGTTCCATATTGAGAGCCTGCTAAAACAACCATTGGTGTGTCGCTGTTCATTGCAGCTTCAAACACCGAGGTTACTTCTCCAGAATTGTGATCTAGAGCATAACCACCTTCGGTGCCTGGTGCCATTTGGTTTCTTACTCTGACGTTTGCGAATGTTCCACGCATCATGATTTCATGGTTTCCACGGCGACTACCAAAGGAATTGAAATCGCCTTGCATTACACCTCGCTCAATCAACCATTTACCGGCAGGTCCGTCCGCAGGGAATGCACCCGCTGGAGAAATATGGTCAGTTGTGATAGAATCACCCAGTTTTAGCAATACCTTTGCCCCACTAATCGGTTGGATTGGTTGTGCTTCCTTGGATAATCCTTGGAAGAAACTCGGCAATCGAATGTAGGTTGAATCATCTTGCCAAGGGTAAAGTGGTGATGCTTCACTAGGTATTGAATCCCATCTTGGTTCTTGCATTACAGTTGAATATCGTTCACGGAACATTTCAGGAGTAATGTTGGCTACTGCAGCAGATAATTGTTCATCACTTGGCCAAATATCGCTAAGCATTACTGGAGTACCATCACTTCCAATCCCAATGGCCTCTGTAGTCAAATCTACATTCAAACTACCTGCTAGTGCATATGCTACTACCAATGGGGGGCTTGCCAGATATGAGGCCTTGACCTTCTGGTGAACGCGTCCCTCGAAGTTACGGTTTCCTGAAATTACAGAACCTACAATCAACCCAGCATCATCAATTGCTGATTCAATCTCTTCAGGTAATGGGCCAGAGTTTCCAATACAGGTTGTACATCCATAACCCACATTGTTGAAACCTAATGCTGCTAAATCTTCATCCAAACCATTTGCTTCAAAGTAATCTGTTACGACTCGTGACCCTGGTGCAAGTGATGTCTTGACCCATGGCTTGACGCTGAGGCCTCTAACTCTTGCATTGCGTGCGAGTAGTCCTGCTGCCAACATAACTCCGGGATTAGACGTATTTGTACAGGATGTGATTGCTGCAATTACAACGTCGCCGTGATTCAAATCATAATCGGTTCCAATAAGTGCTGAATTAGAAAGTTCAGATTCTTCTAATCCATGCCCTTGATGTCCTAACTCATGAGTTAGACTTTCACTGAAATGAGGAGCCATTTGCGAGAGATCCACTCTATCTTGTGGGCGCTTAGGCCCTGCCAATGCCGGTTCAACAGTCGAGATATCCAATTCTAGAACGGTTGTGTAACTTTTCTCGGAATCTGAGGAACTGTACCATAGGCCTTGGGCCCTACAATATGCTTCCACACCAGCAATATCTTGTTCTTCACGGCCGGATAAGCGCATGTACGATAATGTGTTTTCGTCAACAGGGAAGAAACCACAAGTTGCTCCATATTCAGGAGCCATATTTGCAATGGTGGCTCTGTCTGGCAAAGAAAGGGCCGCCATTCCTTCTCCGAAGAATTCTACGAATTTTCCTACAACACCTTGCGCACGAAGCATTTCCACGATTCGAAGAGTCATATCGGTAGCAGTAACTCCGGCCTTAAGTGAGCCAACTAATCTGAATCCTACTACATCAGGAGCCAGCATGTAAATCGGCTGGCCCAGCATTACAGCTTCAGCCTCGATTCCGCCGACCCCCCAACCTAGAACTCCAAGTCCATTGATCATTGTTGTATGTGAATCGGTTCCGACTAAAGAATCAGGAAGCCAAATACCATTTTCTTGTCGAGCAACTGTTGCTAACCATTCGAGGTTTACTTGGTGTACAATACCTCTTGAAGGTGGGACTGCACGGAAATTTTCTAATGATTTCTGGCCCCATTTCAAGAAAGTATAGCGCTCCATATTTCGGTGATATTCAATGTCAAGATTCAGGTCAAGTGCATTTGCATTAGAACCGGATACATCGACTTGAACTGAGTGGTCGATAACTAAGTCTACTGGAACTTGGGGATTCACTTTCTCAGGGTCACCGCCCATTTCGACCATCGCGTCTCTCAATGCGGCTAAATCTACAACCGCCGGAACTCCTGTGAAGTCCTGAAGGATTACCCTAGATGGTCTGAAAGGTATCTCTCCGCGCTCACCATCTGCCTTCCATCCTGCAATATTTCTAACATCTTTTTCTGTAATCAGAAAACCATCACAGTTCCTTAGTGCCCCTTCTAGGAGGACTCTAATCGAATACGGAAGGGATTTGGTGTCTAGGCCTGAATCATCAAGGGAATCAAGTGAATGAAAATGCCCGCCTAGTGAAAATTCTCTCTTGGAAGAGAAGGGGTCCGAGTCGCTCATAGAGCGACTGCGGATGGCCGAATCATATCAACATGTCTTTGAAAAGTAAAATTACCAGAATTGATACCAAGGGCTACCGTCTTTGATTCCATCATCTGTAATTTCGATTGAAACTATTGTAACTGAGTTGTCTGGCTTGTCATTACCATCTGTTGCAACAGCGGCGATTGCATCAATATGCTCTTGGCCATCTGTAACTGTTCCATACACAGTATGACAAGACTGAGATGAACAATCCTTGTTCTTATCTTCCGTACATGAACCGCCACCGGCTTGGACTTGATCTCCATCTAGCCAGCAAGGGTCTGAACCGGTTGGAACGATGTAAAATTGGCTACCATCTGTATTCAAGCCTGCGTGAGCCGCAGCCAAAGAGCCGACACTATGTCTTAGACCGTTGGTGTGCTCCCCTGGAACTGACCACTGATTTACTTCACAGGTTTCTGCAGTATATTCAACGCCCTCGGCATTGGTTGTTTTTCCATTACAGTATCCATACCACTTAGCAGCATAGCCACCAGAGCCGCTATTTAACTCAAAGTCGCCACCTTGAATCATAAATGGATCAAAGGAGGGAGTTTGCGCATTATCGCCAATAACTCTGTGAAAAATTACATTATCATACTTACCAGTTTCAGAAAGCATAATGAAATTCTCAACATGCAGTGGGGCTTCGGCTCTGTGTAGAGCAATAGTTATCTTTTCATCATGAAATACTCCACTATTATCGGTCCAAGTAACTCTCATTACTGCCTCACCATCTTCATACTCGCTAACAGAGCTAGCCAGTTGCAAAGCGCCAAGGATGAGTAATAGTGCCGCAACAATCGCAAAAATACCTGCTGGAGTCGGTGTTCCTTCATTCATTAATCGAGGAATGAAACTTTCTGAAATGTGTTTATCTTGCATCTCATTTCGAATTTGATTGTAGAGAGCGCTCGATTGCTTATCGCGTGGATTTGCATTTACTGCATCGCGGAGTAATTTAGCTGCTTTTCTATAATCCGATTTT
>ERZ1046148.404-NODE-404-length-26962-cov-7.095403_pt1 | contig 26962 bp, 24 predicted proteins | sample MGYA00383090_ERZ1046148 | MGnify/ENA primary metagenome ERZ1046148 (study PRJEB29581, sample SAMEA5548360) | metagenome | biome: marine; feature: coastal; material: water | depth 25 m | study: Short-term variability in the microbial, nano- and picoplankton... | reverse complement strand
AGGTAAATGGTAATTCTCTCGTGTATCTGGATAATGCTGCGACTACACAGAAACCGGCATGTGTCATAGATGCGATGTCACAGTTTTATTCATTATCGAATGCCAATGTGCATAGAGCAGTCCATACTTTGGCAGGCGAAGCTACAGAGGGCTACGAAGCGTGTAGAACATTGTTGAAGGAAAGATACAATGCGAATAGAGCAATAATTACCAGCGGTACTACTGAAGCAATCAATTTAGTAGCCCGCTCTTGGGGTGAATATAATTTGAATTCAGGTGATGTGGTCGTTCTAACAGAGATGGAACATCACAGTGATATCGTTCCTTGGCAAATGCTGGCTGAAAGAAAAGCGATTGAATTGAGGTACATACCAGTCATTGATGGTGAGTTAGATCTAGATGCTTTCGATGTAGCCCTAGAAGGGGCTAAACTCGTTTGCGTAGTCCATACCTCTAATGTATTAGGAATTAGAAATCCAGTTGAAAAAATAATCGCAGCTGCAAAAAGTGTAGGGGCTAGAATTCTTCTTGATGCCGCCCAAGCAGTACCGCATGAAATGATTGATTTCCAGCAATTAGGTGCGGACTTCATGGCATTTAGTGCCCACAAAATGTGTGGCCCAACCGGTATAGGCGCTCTTTTGGTGAACGATAATGCATTTGATGAAATGGAACCATTCATGGGAGGGGGGGACATGATCCAAACAGTAACTCTGGAGGGTTCAACCTACCAAACGAATGAGCATAAATTCGAAGCAGGTACGCCAAGAATCGCAGAAGGTGTTGGCTGGGCTGCAGCACTTGATTGGATCTCAAAAGTGGATTTACAGCAGCACCACAAGCGGTTACTTTCCATTGCAACTAGTATCAAGAGTTCCCTTCAAGAAAGAGGGATGACAGTGTATTCCCCCCTTGGTCCAGATGATGCAGCAGTAGTATCTTTCACTCATCCAACAATCCACCCAGAAGATTTTGCGCGCCTTTTAGATGCTCAAGGTATTGCAGTTAGAACTGGACATCATTGTGCGCAGCCACTGATGGATAAACTTGGAGTTAGTGGCACAATAAGAGCCTCATTATACCTTTACAACGATGCTTCCGATGGTGAAGTGTTCCTATCTGGAATAGATAGAGTCTTGGAGGCGATGGCATGACTTGGCCTGCAGCAATTCAAGAGATTATTGATGAGTTTCAGGAAATCGAAGACCAGTTTGAGCGTCTTGAAATATTAATGGATTTTTCTGATGAAGTCGAAGAGCTAGCCGTTGCGCAATGGAATGAAGATAATTTGGTAAAGGGATGCCAATCTATTGCGCATATAGAAGTTGAAATTGTCGATGATGCAGTATGGATGAAAGCTGCAGCAGATGCAAAAATCGTTCAAGGCTTACAAGGCCTTATCTCGATTGCAGTAAATGGATCATCTCCTGTTGAAGTACTATCACTTACGCCAGGATTTGCAGAAGAGGCCGGAATTCTAAACAGCCTCACTCCCTCACGTTCAAATGGATTTAGAACCATGTTTGATATGGTTCAGAAAAGAGTAAAGGAGGGTATCCAATGAGTGATAAAGAACAAGTAATGAATGCGCTAGATGATGTTGAAGATCCAGAATTGAAATTATCAATTGTGGAATTAGGTCTTGTTTATGATGTTAGATTTGAAGACAAGGATGGAGTCCAGCACGCAGAAGTCGATATGACACTCACAAGCCCAGGTTGTCCTGCTGCGGCTGAAATTATGGCAGCAGCACATAGAGCAGCGTTAACCGCAGTTGAAAGCGTCCACATCAATTTGGTATGGTCTCCTCGTTGGGATCCCAAAGTACATGCTAGCGAAGATGCTAGAATGGACATGGGAATCTGGGATTAATCACAGATATACTTCTTTACGATGAATACTATTTTTTGGACCGAGTCTCCGACTCTTAATCTCTTCAACTAATTTCTTTCCATCTTCATTACGGCCATATGACAATACGCTTTTTCCGATATAATAATCCCAATTCTTTTGGAAAACTTCAGCCCTTTGCTTTGTATTTGCAACAATCGATGGAACAGTGTGGAACATCTGAATACTTTCTTCTGCCTTTCGTAAAAATTTGCCAACAACTTCGGGAAGTAGTTTCGACAACCAAGTGTCACGCATGTGCATTGCGGGCCTAGTGATGATGTAACGAGGGTTATCTATCGGACCGAGAACTTCCTCAAGGGCTTTGGTAAATTTTGCAGTTTCCTCTTCAGTGGCATGTTCTAGATGGAATCTCAACCACCCTCCACCACGACTTCCACCAGTGGCTTTGCAGGACCGTTCGATTTCATTCAAATCACCGAGTGTATCGACTATAACTTTGGATAACTCTAGCATTAGGGATTCATCAGTCCATGGTTTTCGATTAACTCCAAATTTGAAACCACCACCAAAACCAGTTCCCATCTTTGCTTCAACCGCAGAACTAGAAACAGCATTGAATGGCTGTCCAATACCCCATAGGGTTCTGTTATGAGGGCGCTTTATCGCACGGCTCAACATTTCTTCATTGAACATCGCCATGCCCTCGTTAACACCTTCAGGTTTAGCATCGTTGAATGCTGCATGGACATGCCCAACTCCCTTTTCGATAGTACCATCATCGCATACCCCATACAATTGTTTGTGCTTACGTTTGAAGCGGTCATAATCATCGAAGCCTTTGGTAAATTCTTCTGCTAGGCAAATGATATCCCAATTATTTGCAACTTTTTCTTTCCATGTTGAATCCAATCTTATCGAACGTCCACGTAATTGATTGATACTCATACTAGTTGTAACGGTTGTTAGGTCAACTAGCACATTGATTCGAGATGCATCCCATCCTTCTCCAAGCAATCCGCGCGTTCCAATAAGGCATTTAGTAAGACCTTCTTGGAAGAATTCTGTGATCATTAGTGAATAATATCGAGGTACCCAATCCTTCCCCCTGCCATGAATTTCGTGATATCCTTGGTGTATTTCGTCTTCAAAACGAATGTCAATATCATTTTCTTGAACCCATTCCCGTGCTCGAGAAATGAATCTCTCAAACAAGTCATCATCGACAAGGACAGTACTTCCTGTCATCAAAATTGGGTCCAATAAATCACCTTCAATGTTGGATACCATTGAACGGAATACCGCAATAGCTCCACCTGCTTCATCATCGAGGATACCTTCAACCAGTGAAGTGGCTGAAGTTTTCTCAAAGTCAGTAACAATAACAACTCTAATTGAATCTCCCAATGCTTTCGATTCAGCATTTACGATTTGATTTAGTGCTGCAATCTTTGAAGCCGAATAGGCCATTACTCGGCCAACAGGAGAGGCACATGGCCTTGATCCAGTTTCTGTTATTTGGATTCCAAGTAGCCTAAGTCTCGATACAATGGATTCACTTAACACGTGGTCAGCTGGATTTTCAGAGCGACGTAAACCATGTCGGACATAGCGGTCTAGAACTGTACGCAGCATGCTAATACGCGTCCACGATTCATCACTCGGGTCCATGGCTATTGGCGGAACTTCGGGTGGAAGTGGTAGGCCATGGGATTGTAAATAGCGTCGTGCATCATCGCCAAAGGATGCAAATTTTCGATAAAACTCCCTCCACTCCATTGCGTCTCCACCTGGATTCTTTCTTTCATCTAGCGACTGGAATACCCAGGTGTCTAGATCTGATACACGGTTCAATTCTGCTCCTTCATCCTTTTCCCGCAGTTCTTTCAGCAATTCTTCAAATTCAGAATCTACACCAGCAATGTACTGCAGTTCCTTCGAACTAGGACGCACAAAATAACACAAATCTTGGTATGGTGCAAGATTGGATTCACGCACCAAGGCCGGTACCGGGACTTCATAATCGACAGGTCCAAAGAACTCTTCATACCTCTTAGCATCATCTTCATCAAAGTCCTCAGGTACAGGAGGAGTAGCAGTTAACCCCAAAACGATAGGGTCGCCAAATAGTTCCTTCACCTCGCTGAGAATTCTCCCCCAATGGTGCATAAGGTGATGGCATTCATCCAAAATGATTAGTCCTATTCCAACGTCCTTGAGACGGTCTAGATTTTTCTTCGCACTATCGCTTAGTATCGACAATGCGTTTCCTTCTTTAGCAACCAAATCTCTTACTTTTTTTCTGTAGGTTCCTAATCTTTCATTATAGTAATCGGGGTTACGCTCTTTGAGATCAAGTTGCCAGGATTCTGTAGATTCATAATCATGGGCCTCACCTTCACTAATCAATTTCTCAGACCAAGCCATTAAGGCCTGTTTTTCGATATCTTCTCCACCTTTTCCTGGCGCTGTTATCGACTGATATGTCAGAGAAGTAAGTAGACCGGGTTTCTTCGGGTTAGTACTGATGAAGTCATCCTTTCCATCTAGGTCGAATAGAGAGGTTCTTGCAGCCCATTGTGCCTGAATTGCAGAGTTTGGAGACAATACTAATGCGGGTTTTTTGACTAAATCAGCCCATACATAAAGGCCAAGAATTGTCTTCCCTGAACCGGGTGGAGCAACAACATGCAACCTTGTTGCACCAGCCTCTAACTGTGGAATAATTACATCACTTGCTGCTTTTTGCGAAGGACGTAAAGTACCAGCAAAGTGAATATTGCCAAAATCCGGAAGTGGTTCTGGCATATTTACGCCTTCTCAAATCCGGTATAATATGGTACACCCTTAATCAGAGTCACTTTTGCCCATTCGATAGGCATCGATTACAGCTCTTGCAATCGCTTCAGGGTCATTGTTGATTTGTTTGTCAATTTTGACTCCACCCATGACGGAATCTCCAACCATAACCGAATCAGTAAGTGACAGTAATTTTCCGTCTCCTTCATCTTTGGATTCTGAACTCTCCTTGATTATTTTGTCAAAGTGAGATTTTGATTCCTTGATTTGAGTTATTTCAGAATCCTTCTCTTGAACTTCAATTTCGAGCGTAACAACCTTCTCCTTGGTTTCATCCAATTCGGATTTCAAATCTTCTGCGGCTTGTACCGCTTGCTTTAGTTGCAAATCCATTGCTTGAAGAACTGCCGCAAAAGTAGCAGGTTCGTTACTTCCAGTAACGGATTTGGGAGGTATTGGAGTAGCAGGAGGTGCTACAGAATTCCAACCTTCTTCCTCTTCTGGCAATTCTCCAAGGAGCAATTTCCTTCTCGCATCTCTCATTCGTTGGATAAGCAACTTCTCATTGAATAAAGCTACGGCTGCAAAACATAAAAAGGCGATCAAGATACCTAAATAGGCTATTGCTAAATCTAACCTAGTGATTTCAAACATCTCGCTAACACTGTCAAGTCTCAAGTTGGAATCGTTATTGTTTATTACAGTAGAAATAATTCCAGTGAACATGAGTAATGCATCAAGTAGTATCGGACAACAAATGATGACTAACGTTAAACTGTAAATTATGGGATCATGTTGTCCCCTTACACCTAGTTCGCGTTGAGACATAATTGAAAAATACTCTTTCCGCTTTCCTGAGATATACCACAATGCAACTATTGCAGCAAGAAGAATCAAGAAACCTGACCACATGAACATTTCATTGTCTCGCATAGCAACTTCATATCATGTTGTTTTTTAGTTATACTGATTATAATTCAAGCATAGTCATGAGATAGAATGATAATCAGGAACTTAACTGCATCAGCCGATGAAGCGTTGTGGTAAGTGTGGGCGAACTTCCACCGCTGAATGCAAACGATGTAGCAAGCCACTGTGTAACTACCATTCAAAGAGCGGTGTTTGTGATAAATGTTTGAAGCGTTAACCTATCTCTTCACAATGATTGTTAGAACATCTCCATCCTTGAGTAAGTGGTCGAGGCCTACGCGTTGCCAATCAAATTTAGCAGAGGGGCCTTTAACACGTGCAAATCTAAATTTTCTAACGAAATCTCGATGCAGATTATTACACACATTACGTACGGTTGAATCATCTTTTACGATAAGAGGTTCAACCATATCTGCTTCCTGGCCTTGAGGCTTTAGGTAGACACTCATGAAACCTAAATTATCATAGATGAAATCTTTCAATGCATCAAGACCAATGTCCTTGAATGCTGAAATTCTCATAATAGGCCAATCTTGAGGCAATGCTTTTTCTGCAGAACTGATCTCTTCTTCTGAAGCAATATCAATTTTATTTACAGCAACAACTGATTTGGAGTATACACGACTTCCTGCTAAGGTGTCAACTAACATTTCTGGCGTTGTATCTTTTCGCAAAGTTACAATTGCTGACGTATAACCAAATGAACGAATAATTTCTCCCATCTCTTCTGGTGTAAGGTGAGTCTGTTCAACAGTAGTACGAACATCGATGCCACCTTTATCGACCCGCTTTACAAATACAGGTGGTTTAACCTGATTGAGCCTTATGCCAGCATTTTCCAATTCTCGGTGCAGAACTTTGAAGTGAGCATCTTGGAATGGGTCAACGATATACAACACCATATCGCATGAGCGAATAACTCCCAAGATTTCCTTTCCTCGACCTTTGCCTTCTGCGGCACCCTTGATTAGTCCAGGAAGATCTAAAATCTGTATTTTTGCACCTCGATGCTCCATTAGCCCCGGGATACAAGTGAGGGTCGTAAATTCAAAATTGCCAGCAATTGATTTTGCATCAGTGATTTGTGAAATTAATGTCGATTTACCAACAGAAGGAAATCCCACCAAAGCAACAGACGCATCACCCGATTTCTTAACTTCAAAACCCTTCGCAGGTCCAGCTGCTTTTGCCGACGCAGCAGCCTTTTCTTCTTTCTGCTTTAGTTGTGCGATTTTGGCCTTAAGTTTTCCAATATGTGCGTTTGTAGCCTTATTCTTTTGAGTCTTATTAATCTCATCATAGAGGGCCTGAATTTGCTCTTTTATGGTAGCCAATCACACCCCTCCTATTCACATCGGGCCGATGGGCATTCTTGAATGCTATCACCCAATGGGGTTGAACATGAAGAATGTGGCACTTGCAGTTCTGTTCTTCAGATTGCGAGAAATGTTGGCAAAATATGAGCCATTTATGCGGGTTGTAAAAGACGAAGAAGGCTATTACCGCTTGTACACACCAACACGTCGTCCCTTCATGGGAATCTGTGTTCAGCGCAAGCATGTTGGAATTTATGTCATGCCAATATTCGAGGACCCGGCTCTTGTTGGAGCACTGTTCGAGAAACAAATCGGTAAAGGAACATTTGGATTTAGCCGTGATGACGATCCTTTGTTGGCAGAGGTTCCTGCATTTATTGAAAGGTGTTTTCAGCACTGTATTGATAACAATCAAGTCCCGATGGAATGATGTGCATTAGCCCCTAGGGTTGGTACATGGGAATTGACATGCGGCTCTATCTTACCGATGGGGCGGTGTTGTCCAGCATCCTTGAAATGGATTGGAATAATTTAATTTTCAAAATGAATGATCAATCTATGCGCCCATTACGCCCACAAAAAGATTCCAAAATGAATCGTGAATTCGACATAGATTGCGAGGCTGAATTTTTGGATTTGTCAGAGCAGTTCGAGGGCGAAGGTACAGTGAGAGATGTATTGTCCGCTAATTCAGGATATGAGACTTTGTTAAAACTAGTTGAATGGGCCAGTGTCGGATATTGGGAGGCTTGGGAAGGACGCTGTTTTCTTTACTTAGAAAATGGTCTTGACAGACAAATCCCAAATGTTGAAGACATGTATTCGTCGCTATTGTGGGATGATTTAAGGTCAGCTCTTGCGGTAGTTGGTGAGACGGAGTTTTCAGAAAAAGTTTGTGCGGATTGGATGCAGCGGAGAAAAGATTTGGGTGAAACCTTAGATGAAAAGAAAGACCCACGAATTATTCCAACATTCGAGGCACATGACAAAAATGCACGCTTACTCCATTATGCAATTAACCAAACTCAGTATGCACAAATTTTGGGGCGTGACCACCTTGAAGCAAGACAATGGGGGCACGGAGATTGGAATCTCGGAAACCTTCTTGATTCGTGAGATTGAAAAATAAGGGCAGGGTGGCATGTGCATGGACGAAGACAGTGATGTAGTTGAGGAAGCACTTCCCGAAGAGCCTGTGGCAGAGCCAGAGGTCGAAGAAGTAGACCCCTTGGTAGAGGCTTTATCTCGTGCAGAATCTGCAGAAAAAGAGATTTCATATCGCGATGCAGAAATCCAAAATGTACGAAAGAGACTCATGGCTGAAAAGGCAATAGCAATCCAATTTGGCGGGATGGGTATGGCGCGAAAGATGCTCACCGTTCTAGGCGACATCGACCGCGCCCTTTCGGTAAAAGAAGATGAAGGTCTCGCCTTAATTCGCTCAAAAATGTGGTCTGAATTATCTGGTGATGGTGTTTCAAAAATCATGACGGCAGGTGAGAAATTTGACCCAACAAAAATGGAAGCAATTACAACTCTACCCCCATCGGAAGAGTATCCCTCAAATTCGATAATTGATGAACTAGAAACCGGTTATCTCTACAAGGATAGGGTCCTAGTTCCTGCACGTGTAGTAGTGGCTTCTGACCAGTGAATGGTTATCTAATCGAGTTTAGATTGACTACTCCAACCTCTAATCTTTCATGGGTTGGATGTACTTCTACCATCATGACTGGAACAGAAAGGTGCTGAGCGATTTCTTCGGCAGCAGAAAGTGGGATTTCGATTCGGTGCGAGGGTGCATCATACCTAATCCACCCATCATGAAGACCAAGTGTATCTGCAAGTTCTCTAACATCATCTGTAGCATCTTCCAAAGAGCAAGGGATTGCTCCAAAGATAATTGTGTCATCATCCGAGAACATTTCATATGGGCGTAGTGTAGCTTCCCCTCTTCGCTTAAATCGGTTCCTCAATTGGCCAGAATCTTTGTAGGATGAAGTGCAGAACTTCACATGGAAATCCATCCCTTCTGATGCTTCTTTAAGTTCGATAGCAAGGGCTGCTGAACCCTCCGCAGCAGCAGTAATGCCCCCTGCTAGATTGAATCCACGTACATCCATATTCTGTTGATTACCAATGGTAATTTCTAATTCATTTAGATTCAGGAACTCTACTGGGGAATCATTCAATTGCAATAACAATGCATGGAGTTTCTCACTTTTATCAGGTTCAGCTGGCAACTCAATACCAACACAAATCCCTGCAGCAGCAGCAGCGTTTACAGAATCTCTGTAACGGTCCAGGGTTAAATCCAGTAAATGGAATCTTAGTTCGTCAAGACCTGCCTCGCCTAGTTCCTTAGCTTGCTCTGGCTTGATAGGAATCGATGTATAGCAATGTATGTGGTGTTCTGTGCCAAACGCTGCTTTCAGAGTTTTCACTGCATCGACAGTCTTGTCAAAATCCAGCATAGGGTCTCCTCCTGTGATTCCAGTGCCGGTGGCACGCATCGCCCTCCCCTCTTCAATAACTTCTGCAAAATTTGAGCATCGGCGTTCATTAGCAAACATATCGGGGGACTCTCTTCGGTTGTCAGAAAGTGGGCAATAATCACATCCCCAATGGCATTTACCGGTGACAAATAGAACTAACTTACTTCCTTGTTGACACTGGATGCAGCCTTCGGTTTCACCCGCTTCGGGTGGAACGATTTCGCTAGCCATCTGCAAGTGCACGATTAATCGGTTTGGCATCTATGGTTTGAACTCACTGGTAGTGCGAAGCCAATTTAGAGCATTGCTTCATTTAGTAACCATCGGTGAAAGCACAAGTTGTCTGTAAGTTCTGGATGAAAAGTTAGTGCCATACACTTGCCTTCGAGGATACCAACCACCTCATCATCTAACCAAGCAATGGCATGGGGGCTACCCTTTGAAAATCGAGGCGCACGAATGAATACGCCGGGGAATATTTTCTCTTCATTGATATCGATTTGAATTTGGGACTGAAAACTTTCTCGCTGCCGGCCAAACCCATTTCGTTCAATTGGTGCAGTTACCAATCCTTGCTGTGAGAGTAAGATTGCGCCTGCACAAGTTCCCAATACAGGAATCTCTGAATCTGCGATTTCTTTCCAAAGGCCGGAATATAGATCTTCAGAGCGGCTTGCGATTTTCATTGCGGTCGACTCTCCTCCCGGGAGAATTAGCCCATCAAGACCGGTTGTATCTGTTGATTTTCTCAATTCGCGAATTTCAATTTCAATTTCTAGAAGTGCTGCTGCCCGCTGAAGCGCATGTATGTGCTCACGCCGAGCACCTTGTAACATGGCTAAGCCAATAGTCAGCATGTTGGATGCTGTGGGTCCTCTCTTTTTCAGGGCCACGGTTAGAGGTCAATTATTGAACCGAGCGCGCATCGGCTCGTTTATGGGTCACAGTGGTGATTGTTTCCTCGTACCGGGGCCAGTTCGTATGAATCAGGCGTGCTTAGAAGCTATGGCCGGCCCTACCATTACAGCAAGGGGTGGCGAATTCCGAGATGTCATGGCCCGTCTAAACAGTGGGCTGCGCTATGCATTCAACCTTTCACCATCCTCGGATTTAAAGAAAAACCAATCATGGTCGGGGGATGATGATTACAAAGTCATAGTAGTTTCAGGTTCAGGAACAGCCGCCATGGAAATGGTCATGGCTAATCGATTTCGTCGTAACGATAGAGTTCTAGTTCCTACCAATGGTAAATTTGGAGAGCGTGTTGCTGAAATGGGTTCGCGCTTTTGTATTGTTAAGCACTTGAAATATGAGTGGGGGCGTTCTTTCGATCTGGGCGAGGTTGAGGAACAATTGGCTAGAGGTAACTGGGAGGCAGTTGCTATTTGTCATAACGAAACTTCGACAGGAATCACTCAAGATGCAGTTGAAATCGCAGAAATGTGCAAAAAGTATGGTATCGCACTGATTATTGATGGAATCACAAGTGTTGGTGGACTGCCTGTTTATCCTGAAGAATGGGGTGCAGAAGCAGTAGTCGTTGGGGCTCAAAAATGTACAGCCGGTCCAAGCGGCATCGCAGCAATTGCAGTGAGTTCCCATTTCATTGACCGGTGTACTGCAATTCGAAACCAAGGAGATTCAAACCCTACTTACTATCTTGATATTCTTGCAGCATTGAAAAAAGGCGATGATGACCAAACACCTTGGACTCCTGCGATCAATCCAGCGATGGGTTGGGCTGTCGCACTTGAGACTCTCAAAAGTGAAGGTCTTGAACAGCGATGGAATCGGTGTTTGCACATGGCGAAAGGTGTCAGGAAATTGTTTGGTGACCTAGGTTTTGAATTACTTGCAGATGAATATGCACGCTCAGCTACTGTGACAGCAATCATGTATCCGGATGGCGTTGATGATTCTTGGCGTACACTATTACGTGAGAAGTATGAAACTCAAGTTATTGGTGCTCAAGACCATCTTAAGGGCAAAATGTTCCGTGTTGGTAGCATGGGCGAAACACCTCTTTCAGAAATGGTTGAGGGTTGTAAAAGAATGCTAGAATGTTTTCGAGAATGTGGCCATGATTTACCAGAGACAGATGTGGAATCATATTTCCAGTGATTACAATGAATATTGTGCTCGGGCGTTTTCAACCATTCCATAAGGGACATGCCCATTTGGTAAATGCCGCTTTAGAACTTGGACCAACAATTATTGCAATAGGTTCCAGTGAAGCGGAACTTAGTTTGGATAACCCATGGACTGCCTCCGAAAGAGAAGCAATGATACAGGCTTGGTTAGGTGATAGAGATGCAAAAATCGTGCAGATACCTGATATTAATGATCCACCAAATTGGGTCGCTCACGCAACCGAATACCACGGTGAAGGGACACTGGTAACCAGTGATGCTTCAACAAGAGAACTTTATGAAAAATCGGGATTCCAAATCGAGTGGGTTGACCTATCCCGCCGAGAATCATTCGAAGGATGGAGGGTCCGTGTGACTTTGAAAATGCTTTCAACAGTGTATGAGATAGATGCGCAAAAAGAAGTAATGTCCGCATCTATCCCGCTAGATGTTGTGAATTGGTTGACCGATAATGACGCACTCCACCGACTTTATTCGATGTCTCAAGGCTTGGAACATGCGGGATAAAGCATGTCAAGACTTATCACTACGGTAGTGCACGTGTGGGCGTGAACCTCCTGAAAAAGTTTGGAATCATGGCCGCCGGTCTTGGTATCAGTGGGGCCATTGGCGCCATTTCAGGAGTTCTCCTTCTTTATGTTCTAATCGATGCAGCAATTGCCGGGGCTGATAATCCCGTTTGGCTTTACCTTGCAGGTGCAGTCGGGGTAGTTGTCGGAGGAATTTGTTTCAAAATTGTCCTCTGGGCCGGTAAAAGTAGCAAGTCAATACGGTAGTTTAGAGAACTCACAATGAGTGTTTGACACGCGACTTTCATAAATTGCCGGAACTACCACTGTCGCATGGGTCTCAAAGAACGCTTTGGAATTGACCTAGCGGTTTTCAAAGAGGGTACTACTTGGAAGGCATTTTTGATAGGCCTTGTTATGTTCTCGGCCATTGGATATGCTGGTCTTTCAATGTTTGATCTAGCCTCTTCAGGCTATGGGGTTGACAGAGACGAGATTCGTCTTGCACCAGATTTCGAAGTAGAGACTGTAAATCGAACGGTTGAGGAATCTGGATTAGTCAATGAAAGCGGGTGGTTCAAACTTTCAGACCACCGAGGCAAAATCGTGGTCATTGATTTTATGGCAATAGATTGTGCTAATTGTCATTTAGTCCAAGAGCACCTAGAAAATGAAATTGAAGATTGGAGAGATTATGATGGTGAATATGAAATCATCATCATTTCAGTAGGTAGTTGGTATCCTACTCCTTTGATGGACGGAGAATCATTAGAGATGCTGAATGAGACATTTGGTGATACCGACTCAGATTCTCATATGCCGTGGATTGTTGCTACAGGAGATATGGATTCCGTTTTGAAATCAGAAGTAGTCCACTCCGGAATGAATAATTCCTCGCTTTCACTTGACGATGGAGTATATTGTTTGGAGGCTTGGGTGAATAATTCTGAGAGAGAAATTTCCTGTATCGATATTGGCGAGAACGATAATTCTCATGATAACGATGATTTGTCCAACGATGTTGATGGAATTGAAATTATATTTGAAGTAAATTCCTCACTCAATTTCACTATCGATACATCACTTGAAGGAAATGTCAGTTGGGAATTAATTGAAATGACTAGAGGCGATATGGTGGAGGAATACCAAGCTCAAGCAATCCCCGTAGCTTTGGTCATTGACCATGAAGGATTCATAATCGCAAAGGAAAGTTCTGGAACACCTACTGGTGGCTGGGGCGATTTCGATTCAGCAGTATTGGCTGCTGCAAATGGTGAGGCAGAGGATATGCGATTCTCCTTAGCAGAAGTTGATAGGTCAGCAGGTGCTATTTTCTCGATGGGATTATTGCTTGGAGTATTGGTATATTTCTCTCCTTGTGCATTCCCAATCCTACCTGGCTACATCTCATATTACATCGGACTAGGGCAGCGTGAAGATGAATTAATCGAGGCTGGCAAACTGGAAAGCAAAATGCCTGCACACTGGGTTTTGGGTGGTCTTGCAGCATTAGGGCAGTTGACATTCTTCGCAATCATTGGAATTATTGTATTTGGCCTTGGTAGTGTGATAAACCTCTCGGGAGTATTGCATTACTTCGCTCTGGCCGTTGCAATTTTGTTAATTGTTCTTGGAGCATTCATGCTGACAGGAGGAACTGCCCATCTACTTGGCTTCGTTCAGAAATTGGTTGACAAGTATTCGACGACGGAAATGGATGACCGTTTTACCCCTAAGAGAAACATGTACCTCTGGGGCATTGGTTATTCTGCCGCTTCAATAGATTGTACTGCTGCGGCAGTTATTCCTTTCATTGCTTATCTCGCAGTAATCGGGGGTGTAGCAACATGGACTGGACTTGGTGGCCTGATGCTATCTGTGAGTCTGCTAATGATCACAGTTACTACAGTTGTTGGATTGGGTCAGCAACAATTCATTACAATATTGAGGCGTTCAACAGGTCTCATCAAGGCCATAGGTGCATGGATGATGATGATGGCAGGAATCGCTCTGACATTCTACTTGACTCAACCTGAATTGATTGCAAGTTGGTTGTGAAGTTCTTTTTTGGTGATATGGTATGGGCCAATTTAGGACCGGTTTCGTTGTAATTATTCTGATTTCAATCAGTTTAGCAGGCTGCTTTTCGGAAGTTGAAGAACGCAGTGGCCTTGATTTACAAGTCAATTATGACTCCTTGAATGGAACAATAGTACAATCTTATTCTGATGGGGAATTAGTTTCGTCTGAATTCGTGACCATCATCTTTGATTTCTCAGAAACTACCTCTGATGAGGATTTGTCAATCTTTGGGATTAAGATTGGTAATCAAACCGAGCAGGTAGAAATCAACGCAAAAGATGAATCTGTAATCCCGCTTGAATTCAAAGAGCATGGAATCTATGAGCTCGAAGTTTATGCTATCGATGAGAGGGATAATCGGGAGAATCAAGTTCTAAATATTCAAGTCGAACTTAGAATCGACTGGGTGGAAATGGATACAGATAACCCGAAACCGCTGATGTTTGATCCCACTCCTGTCAATGGCGGAGAACATCCAACCATGATTGAAATCGAATCGACGGTGGAACACCCCGATCCGATTCAAGAAGTAGGGAATGGTCAATCTGTACAAATAACATGGAATATCGTGGATGAATACGATGATACATGTCAAAGAAAAAGCGACCAAGTACCGAATGGTGACTCAGTAACTTGGACTACAATCCATTTCAATACCCACCTTCTCCATGAATTAATTGTTCAGTATGAAGACGGTCAAGATATGATAAATATCGTTCAATCTATTTCTATCATTTACAGTAGTGACTAATCGCTAGAGAATACTTCTTTCCAATCTTCGGTATGAGATTCTTTCATAGCAGGTAAGCACATCCAGTACCAGCAGAATAAACCAGTAATTATTCCAGTGGCTAGATCAAAAAAGAAATGCTGTTTTGTTGTCATTACCGAGATACAAAGTGCAACCCATGCCATCCAAGTAAGAACTTCTTTCCAACCAAATATAATTCTCCAATGCTTCAGTAGCATTACTATCATCAGCGATTGAACGACATGAAGGCTAGGCCAAGCATTGTATGGCATATCGGTGTTATGCATGATGTCTCCAAACCAGAACCCCCAGAAACCTTCCCCTGCCCTTACATCTGATGGGATTTGGTCACGAATGTATACCTCTGTAGGAAATATTATGAAAATCAAATTGACAAACCAAGTCATGACGAATAAAGCCTGATAGAATGCGAACATTTCTCTAATTCGCTCATCACTACTTCTGCCAAACCACGCAGCGGCAGGATAGTACAGATACAGTGTCAGATAAATTATGAATGTCCAACCAATAAATGGAACCCAAGAATCAATCGGAAGTATGGGGTCGATTACAGATCTATCAAAGTGACCCATGATTTGGTTGATTATAGAATAAGGCAATGCCATCGCAGCAAATAGTGTTACAATGGTGTACCAAAAAATCCTCTTGTTACCTCTCTCACGCCAGTGGGGTTGCCAAAACCTCCATGGGTGCTTGAACATGGCATTGCGGTATACTTCTATCTTTTCAGGCAATCGGCGAACCACAACTTGGGCAAGCGTTCCAACCTGGTGAAAGACTGGTCCCACACGCACATGTTTGTTGCGCCATATTTGGAGTAGGTGCACCGGAACTATCTACTGCTTTCTGTGCAGTTTGTTGTTTCAGAAATTCTTGCATTACTTCAGGAGTTAGTGCACCATTATTTGCAGCCATCTCCATCATTTTGGCCTGTAAATCATTTTGCTGTTCCATCCTCTGATTTTGAAAGTTCTGTTGACTAGCGATTCGTTCTGCCTTACGGTCCTGAACACCTGCAAACATATCCATTGCACGCTTTGTTTTCGCAACAGCTTCCTCATTCCGCATTTCCATTTTTCCACGCTCATGCGTGCGCTCAGCATTCCAACGTGCTTCTTGTGCTCGAAGTTCTTTAAGTTCAGTCTCTAATTCGATAGTAACCTTTCCTTGAGCACGCGCCCTTGCAACATTTGTTTCCATCTCAATCCTTGCTAAAGTCAAAGTTTCTGTTTGAGAATAGTGAGCTTGTTGAGCCTCGACATTTGCTTGTGTTCCTGCGGTCTTTGCCTGAACGGATGCACGATGCTTCATCACGAGTTCCATATCTGTTGGATTAGTGATTGGGAATGCTTTCAGAAGAGTAAACCCAAGATTTGAGAGCAGATTTCGCATTCCGGATTCAGCAGTCATTTCAAACCGGTCAAGGAATGAACCTGCCCTAAGGTCTGCGGCTGTAGCACAAGATGCTAGGCAAGGTGTTACAACCCTTGCATTGACCTCTGAAGCAATAATTGAAATGAGTCCATCTCGATTCAGAATTGGAGAATTATTTGCAAAATAGTTCAATAGTTTTGGAACATCCTCAAGATTCATGCGCATGCGAAGATTAGCAAATCCCTTTACTGCTTCACCATCAGCAAGTTGGCCTTCGAATGGGATCCAATAATCCATTGGGCCAGTCATTGCAAAAAGTAAACGGCGGTCACTTGCAGTCACTCCCATCTTGTCGCCAATCCAACGGCTAAAACCTCCAGCCATATTTTTGAGTAAAGTTTCGGTTAGTATGTCTCCAATGCGACCATCAACAACCATAGCACAAGCCTCGTTTGGCTTTAGTAGAACTTGCTGGGTAGAAACAGTCTGTATTTCATTTGCATTAATCAACCGTGCTATTGTATCTGGGCTATCTCTCCAACTGTAATCACTCATAATATCACTTCTTTGTTTCTTTTTGTTTCAGTCCCGATAGAATTTTTGCTCGTGCACCAAAAAATCCACGACAGCTCGACAGCATCTGGGTTGTTTGCATGATTATTTGTTTAGGGTTACCTTCCGAAGTTGCAATTGAATGTTCTGAACTATTTGCCAGATTTATCGCCTTAGTGATCATTTCAATTACTTCATGGTCGTGCTTTATCAACTTCTTCAAATCCTTATTTGAGGGTGACCTTTGGCCCGATAGAAATGCATGTTCCATGCCCGATGCTGATTTAACAACATCCTCAATTAAGTAGTCACATTCTTCCATGCACTGTTTTGCAGCACGTGCTAAATCCATATTTTCTTCTTTGAATTGAGAGTCGAATATATTCTGCATGTGACTGCGAACTCTAGTTCCTGCCCGCACAATTTCTTCACGGATTATTTTATCATTTTCAATCCGGGAACCTTTGGTATATCCATTATATCCAGTTAGTACGAGTTGTACGCCGCGAACATAAGGCAAGGCATCAAACGGAGTTCCAATCATAGTCGTCCCTGATACTATTAGGTTCCCACTACCATATGATGCTAACGCAAGAATTGTACTTATTTTACAAAACAATGGGTTATTAGTCCAAATTTGATTGGAAACGTACCAGAGTTTCTGAACCGATAACTGTCACTAGACCCGAACCAATTAGTGCCGACAAGAAGACTCCAAGATTAGCGAGGCCAAATTCATTGGTTGGTGAAATTATGTAGCCGATGCCCGTAACAAAATCACTAGTAATCAGGCCATAACCGACTACAGAAAGTAGGCCAAAAACTGCTCCTGCCAATGATGCCCTTGAATCGATTCGCCCCCATAGAGTTAGCAAGACCGGCAGTACAGTGGCTGCTGCAAGCAAATCAGCAAATAGGAATATTCCGAATACACTTCCTGCATCGAATGTGAAACTGTAAATCGTAGGCCCAGTTGCTAAGAATATCGCGAGGGGTATCATCGCAATAGTCGTTATTCGAGATTGCTTCAAATTCATTTTACCATCGGAAAGATCTCTAGTTATCGATGCAGAAATAGCATTTTGTAGCGTATCAACACTTGAACAAACCAGTGCGATTCCAAGAACAATAAACCCGGCAACAACTAGTTCGTGTACATCATCCAATAGTACGAAGAATGCTGCAGAAGGGTCGGAAATTGTGCCCTTGGCTGCAGCAACAGTACCCAAGACTCCCATGATGAAGACTAATGGCAATGCTAAGCTAGCCGCAAGTATGGCACCTTTCTTTAGAGCTGCTTCATCCTCAGAAGCCCATGCTCTCTGCCAGTTACCTTGGGAAAACATTTCAGCAGCAGTAATGGCAACGACAAGTGCTAATCCTGAACTGAATGAATCCATGTATGACATGCTTCCAATACTCCAATTTTCATCACCCTCTGGATTGTACGCTTTTGCATCAGAAAACAATGAACTTAGGTCCCCTGCAAACAGAATGAGCAGTAGCGCAACGATGAGCCATAGTACCACCCAGGCCTGAATTCGATCAGTTCTAAGCGACGCGGGCAGTCCTCCATATGCGGTATATGCTGCTGTAACCATTCCAACAGCAAGCATAGGAATGAGTGGGTCCATATCAGAAAGAACATTCATCGCCTTGCCGATTGCCGTAAACTCTGCAAACAGGAACGTAAACATGTATGTCACTGAAATAATGCCAACATAGATTTGCATAGGTCTGCCAATTCGCATTCTTACGTAATCGGCAAGCGTCACACCATCTGGTAATTTCCGACGTATCATCGGACCAACATACGCAAGCAGTAAGAAAGGAGTGGCTGCTGCTACTGCGTACCCAACAACATCCCAGAATCCACCCCAATATCCTACTTCCGAGGGTCCAAACAGAATCCAAATACCCATCCCCGAGGCGAAGAGGCTAAGACCAATTCCCTGCCAATTCTGCGTACCTCTTGCAGAAAGATATTCATCGGCATCAATTTCCTTTTTTGCCGCTGCGAGATACCCCGCATACCCGAAGAAACCAAGGGTTGCAAACATCAGTCCATATGCAAGGTAATTGCCCATATATACCCCTCAATTTAGAAGTGAAATAATTCTGTGCATTCGGTCGACTAGCTCCAGTGGATTGTGTGCGAGGATGTACAGTGCAGGTTCCCAGCCAAAAGCACCCTCGTCAAGAATTATATCGATTCCTTGGTGAGGTACCAAATCTCCCTTAGGGGCGAATGTAAGATTAAGATCGAGCCCTTCACATATCGTCTCAATTTTGTCCTTATCATCGCCAGGATGAATATTCAATATTGCAGTTTTTGCACTATCGTGGACTCTAGCATCAAGCAGCATATTTGCTAGATGGTGTGATGCGCCAAAGGCAGGGGTTTCGTGATGCCTCAGTTTGTTTTCAACAATCGTAACTTTACCAGGGAATGCGGCTACCTCTGCAGTAGATCTTGAAGATCCCAAACAGCAAGCAATATTCATTCCAACGGCTGGCATTTGTTTCCGCAATCGATTCACATCGATTCGTGATACCGCCCATTCTAATCGCTTTAGCAATGCGGTTTGTTCTTGATCGGAGTCGAGATCTGTTCCCGTCAATGATTTGTCGAACCGCAGTACTTGGCCCGGCGCAAATGCGATTTCCATAACAAAACGCGTTCGGCTTGGCTTTGCTTTTGGGCCAAGTTGACGAAGGGCCATTGAGATTTCATGTGCCCATCCATCTATTGTTGATTCGTCAGACGTTCCTGCCAATGCGGGAAAGTCTCGATGTGCCATTCTTGAGATAGTCGATTGGGTAGAGCCAAGTATATTGGCTATTTCAGCCTGCGACCAATCTGCTGCTCGCAAGTTTCTGGCAAGTTGCATATGCAATCGTTCTAGCCATGTGGCGCCATCTACTCCTAGCATATGTGCTGCTACAGCAACTTGCTATTCAATGTTACTAGCGTAAAATGCATAATGCATGCAGTTCCTTTAGTTTCCAGTTTATTACGACAATCCTTCGTTTTCACATTTTATTGTTTACTGGCTTTCAGTCACTTGTTTATTTATAGACATTGAAGAAGTGCGGAATCTACAGAAAATATGAATTTTTTATTCGCAGAGTTCCACGGTACTTACATTACAAATATTCTAAAATCAGGATAGATATAGGTGACATAATATTCTTTTACCCGATATGCATTAGCAATTATGCACTTCTGCGAAATAGATGGCTGCGGTGCAGTAAATCGTCTCTTTTCTCAAATATAGGGGTCGTTTTACGACATAATAAATCAATTAATTTCTCAGATAGCGCCCACCTCTAATCTCGCCTTTTTTACCCGAATATTTCGAATAATTTGGACGTATATTCGAACCCGTACATAATTACAGGATCTGAGGTGATAATTACGATAATTCTGCTTGTAAAATCGTATTGGATGATGGTAAACTACTGTAAAATTCTTTACATTCTAATTCAATTGTACATCTGCTTGAGCCACAGGGTTCTAAACCCGCCTACGCTGGCATTGAATTGGAGGAGTAGTTGTCGACACCGAGGAATTCCTAAACGCGGTTCTAGTAAGAATCAAATCGCATCTCGAAGCAAATGGCCCGATTGTAAATTCTGTGCCGCAATCGAGTCTGCGAAAAACCGCAGATATTAATCTTCCATTAGAGGGAATGGGAGTCGATACTGTACTGACAGATATCGATGAATATATGCGCTATAGTGTCCATACAAATAATCCTGGTTTCATGAATCCATTATGGGGCGGAATGAATGTTTCAGCTTTGGCGGGTGAAATTATTGCCAGCCTCACTAACAATTCAATGTACACCTATGAGTTATCGCCTATGGCGACACTAATCGAACAGGCCTTAATCAGAAGGATGTGTGAAATTGTAGGTTTTGGTGACGGCAATGGAACCCTCACTACAGGTGGTTCTAATGGCAACATGATTGGAATGATGTGTGCCCGGTACCAGGTTGACCCCCTAGGTCAAAGACGTGGTTTCGATGGTCAAAATTTAGTATGTTATGTATCTGAAGAATCACATTACTCTGTTTTGATGGCTGCAAATGTATTGGGAATTGGTTTTGATAATGTAATCAAAGTACCTTGCGACCAAGATGGTCGAATGCGTACCGACAAATTGAGCGAAGAAATCGCTCGAACACGCAATGACGGCAAAACCCCATTCTGTGTTGTTGCAACTGCAGGAACTACCGTTCGAGGCGCATTCGACCCGATTAAAGAAATCGCAGGCGTTTGCTCTGACAACAATATTTGGTTCCATGTTGATGCCGCTTGGGGTGGTTCTTGCATGTTCAGTACAAAGTATCGTAACTTGATGGATGGTGTAGAACTAGCAGATTCACTGTGTTGGGATGCACACAAAATGATGGGTGTGCCTTTGGTATGTTCAGCATTCTTGATCAAGAGGCCAGAGATATTACGAAAAATCTGTTCGCATGGTGATGTGGCGCATTACTTGTTCCACGGCGAGACCGAGGACATTGACTTAGGTCGAATTAGTTTGCAATGTGGCAGGCGAAATGATGCACTGAAATTATTTTTGGCATGGAGAGAAAAAGGTGATGCTGGTTGGGCACGCTTGGTTGAATCGTATGTTGGTTTGGCTGACTTTTTGCAATCGTTGGTAGAGGGTGAGGAAAAATTGGAAATGGTTTCTTCTCGTTCTTGGTCGAATGTCTGTATCCGATACACTTCTGAAGGAATTGACCACGATGCAGTCAATACAGAACTTAGAGACCGCCTCATCCGTGCTGGCCGTTTTATGGTTTCTAGTTCCGTAGTCGATGAGAAAAAAATACTTCGGCCCGTCATTGCAAATCCTGCAGTTACCCGGGAAGGTATAACCCAATTTGTTGCTGAAATAATTCAGATTGGTGACGACATATTACGCGGGTTACCTGCGTCATCTAATTAGGCTGAATACCACATTCTGGCGCCCTAATCTATGAAAAGTAGTAAAAGTCTGGCCGTCTGCCTTTAATTGTGGATTTTGCTTACTACTCGGTTTCAGTGATTTGTGCCTTTGCTCTCGTGAGATGGGCTACTGAGAATATTAAATTTCATATTCGCAACAATGTAATATGGTTGCATCATTGGATTATTGCTTTCATCACAATGGGCTTACTGCTGTGGCAAAAAATCGAATCACCTTGGATATGGGGTATATTGACAGGAATTGCTTTAGAAGGTCTTGGCAGAAAAAATTGGTCAATAATGCGCGATTCTAAAAAATAAAAAACACACTTTTTTACAGTGATGATTTAATGCTGAGTGCGCCACCAAGTAGCATGAGTGAAGCAAAGCCCGCCCGAACTGCTCTCTTTGATGAACATGTTTCGCTTGGAGCAAACATAGTCGATTTCCATGGTTTTGAACTCCCCATTTGGTATTCAAATATCACAGAAGAGCACCTAGCATGCCGTTCAAACGCTGGACTATTCGATGTGTCACACATGGGTTCATTCCGTTTTTCGGGAGCTAATGTGCTTGGGTGGCTAGAATCTATTGCTACGCAGAAATGTACAGCAATAGTCCCTGGGCGTTGTGCCTATACACATTTCTTGGACCATGATGGTTTCTTGATTGATGACATGATATTTGCAGTTGTTTCGGAAACAGAGGTTTTGGGTGTGCCAAATGCAAGTATGATACCGGTCATGTGGAAATGGTTCACTGGGCTATTGCCTAGTGACGGTTCAGTCACTTTGGAAGATCTATCTCCTGAAACTAGTATTATTGCTTTACAAGGACCAGATGCAAAATCAATTTGTGAATCTGTACTGGGTGTTGACAATCATGTTGGCCGCTTCAAATGGTCGTTGATTGGAGAAAATGAGTTGGGTATTAGTGGATGGATTCAAGGAACCGGATATACCGGCGAATCCGGTTATGAGATATTTGTTCCCAATGGCGATGCCGCTTCACTTTGGCGTGCATTAATTGCGGCTGGCTCTACACCTGTTGGACTCGGTGCCAGAGATACGCTACGACTAGAGAAAGGTTATCTCTTATCGGGAGTCGATTTTGCATCACGGGATTTAGATGAAAATACAACATTGCACCGTGATTCGTGGGAAACTAATGTTCCATTCGGCCTTGACACCGAGCACGAGTTCATTGGTCGTAACCGAGTTATGTCACATGCTGAGTCCGATGCAAAGTGGTGGGGAGTGAAGCAATTAGAACGTGGTCCACTTCCTCGTGGCGGTAAAGAAGTAGAAGACTTGGATGGTAACTACATCGGTATTCTAACAAGTGGCGCTCCAGCTCCATCGCTCGATAGAGCAGGTATTGGAATGGGGTATATCGCAGGAGTAGAGCCCGGTTCAGAGGTGCTGATTGTTGCATCATCCCGCAAAAAAATACGTGCAATAATTGTTCGCCCTCCATTCGTATGATAACGCCCCATAGGGGCGTTGACTTGATGAGGGATAAGATGCACGCAACATCATGCGCCGTACACTTGCTACTGCAATTCTGATTTGCGTCCTCCTATCCGTGGTTCCAGCCATGTCGCATACAGGTTCGGTTGTTGAAGTGTATGAGGAAATAATCATTGACGACAAAATTATTGATGATTCACAACTGACATTAGCGCAAATAGATGCCTTAAACGCAGTGGGAATGGGTAGGTCTACAAATACAAACTGGTCTGCAGCAGGCGGTTCTCTCCAGGATGATGAAATCTATGAAATGATTTTTGATTCTCAAGGTGATCTAATTGTGTGTGGAACAATTTACCAAGCATCACAGTTCGGTTCAATACAGGTTGAAACTGAAGGCGAAGGAGATATTCTCCTTGCTAAACTTACCAAAACAGGAAGTTGGGAATGGGCGGTTTCTGCTGGTACTGCGCTGTATTACGACGAATGTCGAGGGGTAACAATTGATTCGAATGATAATGTCTATGGAACTGGTTATTTCCAAGGTTCAGTGAATTTTGGAAACACCACAGTTACGACTACCGGCTTCGATGGATGGCTTGCTAGAGTAAACAGTACTGGAGAATTTGATTGGGCTATTAAATTCGGTGGATTTGATGTTGATGTTGGATGGGATCTAGCCGCAGATGCTTATGACAACCTCTACGTTACGGGCTACTACCAGAATTTCACAGAATTCGATGCAACACAATTGTTTGCTCAAGGACAATCTGACAACGCGAGATTCTTCGTAGCATATTACAACACCAGCTCTTCACAATGGGACTGGGCTAAGGATACATCCGGGTCTGGAAATTCAATTCCATACCAGATCGTTGTAGAACCTTCAACCAATGCAGCATATATCGCAGGATACAGCACAGGAACAGAGCAATGGGATAGCACATTTTCGTCTAGTCCACAATCTACATACGCAGGTTTTGTTGTAAAATATTCAGACTCTGGCAACTTCATATGGGGGCAAAACACTGGCGGTAACCAATGCTTCGGTGGTAATTGTGGAGTCTATTTCAATAATATTGTACTTCACCCAGATGGTGGAGTTGTAGTTGGAGGAAATTTCCTTCAAACATACAAAAAGCAAGGCGGCGCAATCGTTAGTGGACAGGGCAGTTGGGATGTATTGCTCCTAAGGTATGCGGAGAATGGGTCTCAAATCTGGGACTACCATGCCGGTGGCGCTGATGACGATCGCCTTCAAGCACTGTCAGTTAATCCCAAAGGGCAAGTCCAGTTTGGTGGACGGCACTTAGATGACATGAAGTTTGGAACCACCACTCTACTGAAGAATACTAGTTTCTACAAGTATGATGGTTTTATTGCTCAAGTAGACAATGATTCAGATTTCCAATGGGGAATGAGCATTGGAGGTGCAGATAATGATACAGTAGGTGCATTACTTGCAATGAATGATGGCACTCTAATCGCAGGCGGGGATTTCAGTGGAACCGTTTGGTTTGGCGATACTCCTCGGACCGCTACTGACCAGGATGTATTCGTTTGGATGTTCCAGCATGACAAAGACGATGATGGGGTCACCGATTATACAGATAATTGTTTGAATACAGCAAATTCCAATCAAAGTAATTTTGATGAAGACTTGAAGGGGGATGCTTGTGATACCGATGATGACAACGATGGGCTACATGATGCCTTAGATGATTGTCAATACGGATTTTTAGATTGGAATCAATCTAACACCTCATTGGATTATGATGCCGATGGGTGCAAAGATATCGAGGAAGACGATGATGATGATAACGATGGAATCCTTGATAGTGCTGATAATTGTATTACTGGAGTTCTTGATTGGACTGTTAATTCAACTAGTGACTTAGATGGTGATGGTTGTAGAGATGTGGATGAGGATTCTGATGATGACGGAGATTCAGTTCTCGATATTGAGGACAATTGCCACTACACTTCAAATCCACTTCAAGAGGACTACGAATCAGATGGGATTGGTGATATTTGTGATGGTGATGATGATGGCGATGGTATTGACGATGCTGTTGATGATTGTGCCCAGGGATCGCTAAACTGGACTTCTGCAAGTCAAACCGATAAAGATAGTGATGGCTGCGAAGATGAAGGTTCAAATGAAGATCTTGATGATGATAACGATGGTATTTTCGATGTAGATGATTCTTGCCCGCGGGGTGAAATAGGTTGGAATTCTAGCCAATCAAATGACCGTGATGGCGATGGCTGTCGAAATGACAATGAAGACAATGACAATGATAATGACAGTGTAATCAACGAAGTCGACCTCTGTAAAAATGGTATAGCTCACTGGAGAAAGAATGCATCAAATGATAATGATGCTGATGGTTGTATCGATGATAGAGAAGATAGTGATGATGATAACGATGGTTTCTCTGATTTGATTGATTTCTGCCCTCTGCAAGAAGGAACTGCGACACTCGGCGGAACAAAGGGCTGTCCAGATTTCGACTCAGATGGTTATGCTGATACAGTCGATGCTTTCTTCCAAGATGAAACGCAATGGAATGATGGTGATGATGACGGCTATGGTGACAACCCTAGTGGCAATACTCCAGATGACTGTCCGTTCGTATGGGGCAACTCTAGCGCAGATAGAACTGGCTGTTTTGATGGTGATGGTGATGGTTACTCGAACCCAGAATTATCTTGGAGTGTGACGCAAGGCGCAGATGCATTTGTCGATGAACCCAGTCAATGGTCAGATGCAGATAGTGACGGCTATGGCGATAACTTCGCAGGAGTGTTCGTAGATTTTTGTACTAACGACGAAGGAACTTCGACCATCGACAGATACGGTTGTCCAGATGTTGATGGCGATGGGTATTCAGATACTGATGCTTTCTGGGGATTCGATAAATGGGACTCCCTTGGATATGGTCCAGATATGTTCCCACTTGACGCAACTCAATGGTACGATACCGATAGTGATGGTTTTGGTGACAATTGGGGTGAATCAGCATGGAATGATTCACGTGAAGAAAATTGGCCAGGAGTATTTGTAGAGAATGCAACTTCTGCCGATATGTGCCCACTAGTCGCTCCTGATGGGCGTTTCGATGATGACATCAATTACCCGGGGTGCTTACTTTCTGAGCCGAGTGATGGTGGTAAAACGACTACAGATGATACAACAGCAAGTGCCGATGAAGGAATAGACACAATTACAATCATCGGAATAGTTGGCGGATTAGTTGTCTTGGTACTAACTGGAGTAATTGGCATGATTATAATGAAGAAACCACAACCGAAAAAGAAACGTTCTAGTCCTAAACCACTGACTGACTTACCGCCTCCCGGTGCCCCAACACCAGCTCCATTGCCTCTTTCAGAAGATGTAACTGAAGATGGTGAATCCACTGGAAGTGAAGATACAGTAGGCTCTTGGGAAGATTTACCCGCAGGGGATTACCTAGATCCTGATGAAAATGGAACGGTCTGGTTCAAAGCAAATGATGGCGATAATTGGTATCAAAATGGCGATGGGACTTGGACAAAATGGCAAGATTAGTGTAACCACTTTTGAATTATTGACAAGAAGATTTCACGGTCCTCGCCTTTTACATTTTCAATCGTCATGCCATGCGCTTTGTCGAGGGCTTCAGCGACTTGAATAACATCTCCATAAGGTGCAGTT
>ERZ1046148.402-NODE-402-length-27163-cov-95.982994_pt1 | contig 27163 bp, 17 predicted proteins | sample MGYA00383090_ERZ1046148 | MGnify/ENA primary metagenome ERZ1046148 (study PRJEB29581, sample SAMEA5548360) | metagenome | biome: marine; feature: coastal; material: water | depth 25 m | study: Short-term variability in the microbial, nano- and picoplankton... | reverse complement strand
TTTCTGGAGGGGACATTGTGTTAGGCGGTACAGGAAGGATTCAGGGCATTGACACAGTTTCATCTGGTACAGATGCTGCAAACAAAACTTATGTAGACACATCGATATCCAACCTCATAGGTGGAGCGCCGGCTGCATTAGATACATTAAATGAACTAGCAGCGGCAATCAACGATGATGCTTCATACGCCTCAACGTTAACCACTGCGTTAGCTACAAAGCTACCGCTAGCAGGTGGTACAATGACTGGGGATTTAACTTTAGATGATAATTCGGGATCATCACCTTCTATATACTTAAAAAATGGAGATAATAATTTCTGGAGATTATTTTGTGGTAGCTCAGAAGATTTAACATTTAGATTAGGCACTGTTACAAAGTTTGATATTGATTCTTCTGGAAACGCAACTTTCACGGGGGATGTAGGTGCTTCTAACTTATCAGGCACAAACACAGGTGACCAAACGCTACCAACGTTATCTTCATTAGGTGCATTGTCAACTTCTGGGGGTACAATGACCGGCGCGTTAGAGCTGGGGGTGTACGCTTCAACGGTTCAAGGTGTTTTAAAGTTAAATGGTTCGACTGCCAACAAGCGGTCGGTTATAAAAACCACCAACGGTAATCTACATATTGACGCTGCGGACGGCCATGGCATATACTTGAACTACTACTCCGGAGGGACCACCGATAATATTATTTTTGGCAGTGGCAATGGCGGAGCTAGCGGGGCGAGTGTGAGCAGCACGGGCGTTATCACCGCAACAGGAGGCAATAGCACCCAATGGAACACAGCATACGGGTGGGGTAACCACGCCGGTTCTTACCTGAGCTTAGGTGGCGGTACCATGTCCGGAGATGTTGATATGGGCGGCAACAGGATCACCGAGGGTGTATTCGAAACGCAGAATGGCACATCCGGTGACTTCGTTAAAGGTGATGGTACGCTAGACTCTACAGCGTACACCACCAACACAGGAACAACGACAGCGAGCAACAGCCAGACATTCACTAACAAAAGTGGTAACATTTCACAGTGGACAAACAATTCGGGCTACGCTAAGACCAGTGTAGCCAACAACTTCACTCAAATACAAAAAATAACATTGAGTGAGCCAAAGTTGCAGTTACAATCCAACTCCAGCCCTTCACTAATGGCAGGCCTGCACACGCAAGTTGGCGGCCAGTTATTGGGATATGGTACTAACTTCTCCCAGATAGGCTCCCGTAACACTTCTTATGCAGGCGGATTTTTTAGGATTGATGTACGATCCGGCTACACGTCTCAGTTTTTCACTGTTCAAAGAGTAACCGGTACGGGCACAGAAACGGTGCTACTCACAGTTAATTCCGCTGGTGATCTCACAACCACGGGCAATATAACAGAGCTTTCTGACGAAAGGTTAAAGTCAGATGTCAAAACCGTAGATAATGCCTTAGATAAAGTTAACGCTCTAAGGGGTGTAACTTTCATGAAAAACGGAAAACGCAGCTTAGGTGTCATCGCACAAGAGATAGAAAAAGTCTTACCCGAAGTTGTTGTTGAAGGCAAAGAGTACAAGTCCGTGGCATACGGTAATATCGTGGGTGTACTGATTGAGGCTATCAAGGAACAGGACCTAAAAATCGAAAGGCTCGAAAAGATGGTCGAACTAATGTTGAAAGATAAATAATAACGAATAATAATGGCAAATACATATACATGGGATTTCCCCGCACTAGAAGCTTACGTTGAGCATACAGACGCGCAAGACCCAGCTAACACCGAGGCAAACGTCGTTTACAACGTCCACTATCGTTACACAGCCTCAGTAACTGTTGATGGAAAGAACTACACTGCAACGACAGTAAACATACAACCATTAGATGTGGAGGATCTCTCCGCTTTTTCATCTTTCGCTGACTTAACCGCGGCGGTTGTTGAAGGCTGGGTGGAAGCAGCAATGGGTGCAGAAACCGTACAGGGGATGAAGGACAGCTTAGATGCTGAACTATTGTCCGCTATTACTCCAACAACTATAACTTTAACTTTACCATCATGATCAAAAAAATCAAAAGTCTAGTAACTAAGCTAGGAGCCTGGGTACTAAGATTCAAGGACAGCCTCATCAAGTATCTCACTGAAAAACCCACACAGGTATCACTTACATTCACGTTAGGTCTTGCTATCGGTGTAATGGACGTGTCCCTAGGGATCTTTTTCCTTGCGGCCTACGCACTAGTAATGCTTTACCGCAAAGGACTTAAATAACAATTACACTTTAAAATGCTTATATTCACGTGATATAAGTAGTAGTACAATAACCAATTAAATCAAATCAAATGTCAAAAGAAGAGAAAATCACAGAAGACGAATTGCTTAGACTCCAGGAGTTTGTAGGTAATTTGAACCAAGTTCAGATGGAACTAGGTAAATTAGAGCTCCAGAAAAGCCAAGCCGTTAACACTTTCGCGGAGATGCAAAAGGGTATGGGTGAGTTCCAGAAGGAACTAGAGGAGGTCTATGGCCAAGTTAATATCAACGTCCAAGATGGTACTATCTCAGTAGTCGAGGCGGAAGTCGAAGGCGATGAGGATAATTCGTAAGATTAGCATCGGGCGAGATTATAAAGACGGAGCAATGCATTACGCCGTAGGTCAAGAGGTCTACGGCGGGCATCGCATCGACAACATAATCCAGGAGGGAGACGAATACCACGTCTATATCCAAAAGGACAATGAGGTGCTACCGTGGAAGTCGTTCAATCAGAACATGGCCATTGCGGTAGAGTACAGTTTAGAATACTAAGCCGTGCGCTCACCTTATAACTACCTTGTAACACCAGAGGTAGGACGCAGCACGTCGGTGACGGAGGTTGACGGCAACGAACTTATCCTTAATACTGACATGGCCAACCATCAGTATGTCAGCCGTAGCGGGATTGTATTAGAAGAGCCTATAGTGGGCGCAAGTAATATACGAAAAGGGGACAACGTTATTGTTCACCATAATGTTTTTAGAAGGTTCCGCGACATAAGAGGCGAAGAGAAAGACAGTAGTAGCTATTACAAGGAAGATCAGTTCTTCTGCTACCACGATCAGATATTCCTATACAAAAGGGAAGGAAGCGATTGGATGGCCCCTGAGGGCATATGTTTTGTTAAACCACTCAAGTCAAATGATGACTTTAGCTTGGACAAGGAACATGCACTAAGAGGTGTCGTCAAATACGAGGACGGAAGCTTAGAAAAAGCTGGAATAGTAAAAGGAGACGTCGTGGGCTTTGCCCCCGATAGCGAGTATGAGTTTGTTATTGACGGTCAAAGGTTGTATCGAGTCCATACCGCATCAATTTCAATTAAATATGAACGCGAAGGAAACGAAGAAGAATATAATCAAAGCTGGTCGCAGAGCAATTGAGGAGCTTATTAAAGTCGCTCATGAGCCTATTGTTGATTCAGACGATGATCTTACCGCCGACAAGTTAAAGAACGCGGCAGCAACAAAGAAGCTAGCTATATTTGATGCATTTGAGATTCTTAATAGAATCGAGGAAGAGGAAGCGCTGGTAGAAGGCACTCCTTTAGAGAAGAGTGAAAATAAAGCTTTTAAAGGCTTTGCGGAACGTAGGTCTAAGTAATGTATAAGCAAGAGCTATATAAGATTGTACGCCCGCTGAAACTTACCCTAGTCAGCAAAATGAATAGGGGAAAGAAGTGGAAGTATGGTTACGATGCGGAAAATGATATTATTGTTATAAGTAAGACCGGCCAGATAGGCGAAATTTACGAAATACAGAACCTCAAAATAGCATTGCCTAAAAAGGCTAAAGCTGAGGGGCTAACCAATGATGAGGAGCGATGGATAGCGTCCGAGTATCCTAAGGAGCTAAAAAACATAAAGAATATATTTGACTGGAAAAACTATCCGGATAAATTTAAAGAAGGATGGGAGCCATATATAGATGAGGAGTTCAAAAGGCGTGACGAGGGTGTTTGGTTTAACAACAAAGGCACCGACACTTATATTACTGGTAGTCATTATATGTATCTTCAGTGGACCAAAACAGATGTGGGCCACCCTGATTTCAGAGAATCGAATAGACTCTTCTTTATATTCTGGGAAGCCTGTAAAGCGGATCAACGTTGCTACGGCATGTGTTATCTCAAGAATAGACGGAGTGGATTTAGTTTTATGTCTAGTGCAGAAACAGTACATCAAGCCACTATCTCTTCAGACGCTAGATTCGGAATTTTATCTAAGTCTGGTTCGGACGCGAAAAAAATGTTCACGGATAAAGTTGTGCCGATATCGGTCAACTACCCGTTCTTTTTTAAGCCAATCCAAGATGGTATGGATCGACCGAAATCCGAACTCGCTTATAGGGTTCCGGCATCCAAGCTTACGCGGAAGTCTATATCGAAGCATTCAGAGCTAGAGGCTCTTGAGGGACTCGACACGACAATCGACTGGAAAAACACTGGCGACAACGCCTATGACGGAGAGAAACTAAAGTTATTAGTTCACGATGAAAGCGGAAAATGGGAGAAGCCAGACAATATATTAAATAACTGGAGAGTCACTAAAACAACTCTAAGGCTGGGTAGCCGGGTTATTGGTAAGTGCTTAATGGGTTCGACCTCAAACGCACTTGAAAAAGGCGGCGGAAACTTCAAAAAACTATACGAGCAATCGGATGTTAAGAAGCGAAATCGCAACGGCCAGACAAAATCGGGATTATACAGTTTATTTATCCCAATGGAGTGGAACTACGAGGGCTTCATAGATGTTTATGGCATGCCTGTGTTCGATACGCCTTCTAAGGCTGTTTCGGGACCCCTGGGGGACGTTATAACAGTAGGGGTTGTAGAACATTGGAGCAATGAAGTTGAGGGCCTTAAGGGAGACCAGGATGGCTTAAACGAATTGTACCGCCAGTTTCCTAGAACAACTGAGCATGCATTCCGCGACGAAACGAGAAATAGCATTTTTAATTTAGCAAAAATCTATGATCAGATTGATTATAACGAAGACTTGCGTAATACTAATGTTATAAATAGAGGCAACTTCCAATGGGAAAATGGTATTAAGGACACCAAGGTGGCGTTTAACCCAGACCCAAACGGACGATTTTTGATCTCATGGGTACCCGATTTAGCAGCACAGAATAACGTGGTTATTAAAAGAGGAGTTAAATACCCAGGTAACGAACACATGGGTGCATTCGGTTGTGACTCATACGATATATCAGGGACAACAGACGGCAGAGGTTCTAAGGGAGCTCTTCACGGATTAACCCGGTTTTCAATGGAGAACGCGCCACCAAACGCGTTTTTCTTAGAATACGTAGCAAGACCGCCAACCGCGGAGATGTTTTTTGAAGACATGCTGATGGCTATAGTATTTTACGGAATGCCAATTCTCGCAGAGAATAACAAACCTAGATTGCTCTATTATATAAGGAGACGAGGGTACAGGGGGTTTTCCATGAACCGGCCAGACAAAGCGCATAACAAGCTGTCTGTTACTGAAAGGGAAATAGGTGGTATACCTAATACTAGTGAGGATATCAAGCAAGCTCACGCCGCAGCGATAGAAATGTACATACAGAATTTTGTTGGTCTCAAGGAAGATGGACAATATGGAGACATGTACTTTACGCAAACGCTAAGCGACTGGAGCAAGTTCGATATAAATAAGCGAACCAAGTACGATGCTGCTATCAGCTCAGGGTTAGCTATCATGGCTTGTAACAAGCACCTATATGCGCCTAGCGCAAAAAATGAAAGACAACAAGTAAATATAAGCTTTACTAGATACGACAATGAAGGATCTAGATCAAGAATAATCAACAAATATGGCTGAGTCAGTTAAAAAAAGTTATTTTCCTAGCCAAGTCGTTAGCGATTTGGAAAAGGCGTCCATAGAGTACGGCATGGAAGTCGGTAGGGCTATCGAAAGCGAGTGGTTCGACAACGACACCGGTGACGATAGGTTCAGGACTAATCAAAATTCGTTTCACAACCTTAGGTTATACTCTAGGGGAGAGCAGTCCGTTAAAAAATATAAAGATGAGTTATCTATAAACGGTGACTTGTCTTATCTAAATTTGGACTGGAAGCCCGTACCTATTATCTCAAAGTTTGTGGATATCGTTGTTAACGGGATTTCAGAACGAACTTATGATATCAAAGCATACTCGCAAGATCCGTTCGGCGTAGACAAGCGCACGGAGTATATGGAGGCTATCGTGGGTGATATGCAAAGCCAAGAGATTGATAACTTCGCCCAAGAAGCGTTTGGCATTAGTCTAAACCAAACAAAAAAGGAGAATCTTCCGAATGACAGGGACGAGCTAGAGCTACACATGCAGCTAAACTACAAGCAAGGTGTTGAGTTAGCAGAGGAACAAGCCATTAACACTATTCTTGATGGTAACCGCTATGAGTTAACACGTAAGCGTGTGAATCATGACTTAACGGTCTTAGGCATCGGCGCTGTCAAAAACACCTTCTCCAAATCCGAAGGGGCTAAAGTTGAGTACGTTGACCCATCCGATTTAGTATACTCCTTTACGGAGTCTCCGTATTTTGATGACATTTATTACGTAGGCGAGGTTAAAACACTACCTATTAATGAAGTAAAAAAGGAATTCCCAAACATAACTGATGAGGAGCTAGAAAAAGCTACACGTGTTGGTGACGGGTCAGATGTCAATAGGGTCCAAGTTTTGTATTTCAACTACAAGACCTTTATGAATGAGGTTTATAAAGTCAAGGAGACTGCAACAGGCGCAAAGAAAGCCATCTTAAAAGATGACAGCTTCAACCCGCCGATGAACGAGGATGCAAAGTTTACTAAAGCGTCAAAGTCTATAGAGGTATTATATGAGGGCGCTAAGATTCTAGGCTGTGACGAGCTGCTGAAATGGGAGGTAGCTAAAAACATGCTACGTCCAAAGAGCGACTACTCTAAGGTCCGCATGAACTACGCCATCTGCGCACCTCGCATGTATGGTGGTCGGATCGAAAGCTTAGTAGGCCGCATCACCGGTTTTGCTGATATGATTCAGCTGACGCACCTCAAGTTACAGCAGGTTCTATCGCGTATGGTTCCCGATGGTGTCTATTTAGATGCAGACGGACTGGCTGAGGTTGATTTAGGCAATGGCACGAATTACAATCCTCAGGAAGCTCTTAACATGTTCTTCCAAACAGGTAGTGTTATCGGACGGAGCTTAACCTCGGATGGTGATCTTAACCACGGCAAAGTGCCTATCCAGGAAATACAAACCGGCGCAGGAAGCAGCAAAATATCTACGCTAATCAGCACATATAACTATTATATGCAGATGGTGAGAGATGTTACAGGCTTAAACGAGGCGCGGGATGGTTCCACTCCTGATGCTAAAGCATTAGTAGGTGTGCAAAAGCTCGCGGCAGCAAATTCTAACACTGCAACACGACACATTTTAAACGCCGGGTTGTTTCTTACAGCAGAATTGGCAGAGGGTCTTTCCCTCCGTATATCTGACATTCTAGAGTACTCACCAACAAAGAAGGCTTTTGCTCAAAAGATAGGTGCCCATAATGTAGGAATCCTGGACGACGTATCACAGTTGCATCTGCATGACTTTGGCATATTCATTGAGCTCATGCCGGACGAAGAGGAAAAAGCTTTACTAGAAAACAATATTCAAGTAGCCTTGGCCCAGAAAGGTATTGATTTGGAAGACGCTATTGACGTACGCGAAATACGCAGTTTGAAACTAGCTAACCAGCTATTAAAATTGCGTCGTAGGAAAAAGCAAGAAAGAGACCAGCAGGTTACGGATCGCAACATCCAAATGCAGTCGCAGGCCAATGCACAAGCACAACAAGTTGCAGCACAAGCGGAAATCCAGAAACAGCAAGTCCTAACCCAGATGGAGTTACAATTACTGCAAGCTAAGGGACAACTTGAAGCCGGTAAACTGCAACAGGAGGGGGCGCTAAAGAAAGAGCTTATGGCTTACGAATTCCAAATTAATATGCAGCTAAGACAGATGGAAGCTGAGGTATCGAAAGGAAAAGCCGATAATAAAGAAGACCGCAAGGATAAGCGAACAAAAATCCAAGCATCGCAGCAAAGCGAGCTGATTGATCAGCGAAAAAACAATAAACCACCTAAGGACTTCGAATCCTCTGGAAACGACCGAATGGGTGGTGGATTTGACTTAGGTTCTTTTGACCCTAGGTAATATACAGTTGTATAATCTTATAATATCTTATCATGTCTGAAAACAACGACGACAAAGTGGTGGATGAACCCATCACTAACGAAACTGCTGAGGAAACTCAAGCGGAGGTTGCGGAACCTAAAAAACCAGAAAATACCGTGCTAGAGGATGGAACTATCAAAGTTGATCTTAGCGGTAAATCGGAACCTGAAGCAGACGCTGAAGCGACCGTAAATGAAGAGCAGGAAGTGGAGACCGCGGAGGTTGAAGCTGAAGCTCAAGAAGAAGATATCCCTACACTAGAATTAGTGGAGGACTCTGATGAAGATCCTGAGGAGGATACCCCGGTCGCGGAAGAGCCAACTAAAGAGGTTGAAAAGGAAGAGCAGCAAGTTCTGCCTGAAAACATCCAGAAGTTAGTTGATTTTATGGAAGAGACCGGAGGAAACATTGAAGACTATGTTTACCTCAACAAAGATCTTAGTTCACTAGATGATAAAGCGATGCTTCGCGAGTATTATCAAAAAACCAAATCGCACCTCGATAAAGAAGAGATTGATTTTCTTATCGAAGATAAATTCTCATTTGATGAGGAGATTGACGATGAGCGTGACATCAAGAGAAAGAAATTGGCGTTTAAAGAAGAAGCCAACCATGCCCGGGAATATCTAGGTGGAATGCGTGAAAAATATTACGCTGACATCAAGACCGGCTCTAAGTTAACTCCTGAGCAGAAGCATGCAGTTGATTTCTTTAATAGACACAATATAGAAGCGGAGGAGACATCTAAAGCGATGAAACAGCAGTCAGATGCTTTTCTTAATAGAACTGATAAGTTGTTCAACGAAAAATTCAAAGGTTTTGAGTATGAAGTTGGGGAAAAGAAATATCGATTCAATGTTAAGAACAGCGGAGAGGTTAAAGCGGCCCAGAGCGACATCAACAATTTTGTCAAGAAGTTTCTTGGCGATGATGGTATGATGAGCGACGCAAAAGGCTACCACAAATCTCTTTTTACTGCGATGAATCCTGACGTTGTCGCTAACCACTTTTACGAGCAAGGCCGCGCTGATGCTATCAATGATAGTATTGAGCGTTCCAAAAATGTTGATATGGATCCGAGAGGGACCCATGAAAAAGTCACACAAGTAGGCGGTTTTAAAGTGAGGGCAGTTAGCGGTGATGATAGCTCAAAGCTTCGAGTTAGAATTAAACAATAAACAATTAAAAAACCATTATTATGGCATATACACCAATTAGCTTTGCTGCAGGTACAAACCTGAATGCGATTCCCGCACCAGCGAAGCAAACACTATCCGCGAACTATTTGGATTTCTCCACCGGATGGGCACAACAACATCTCCCTGACCTTTATGAAAAGGAAGTCGAGCGTTACGGTAACCGTTCCGTTGCTTCTTTCTTGCGTATGGTTGGAGCTGAGATTCCTATGACTGCTGACCAAGTTGTTTGGTCTGAGCAAGGTCGTTTACACCTATCTTACGAAGGAGCTGCACTTGTTGCCGCTACCGGAGTTGTAACTATCGCATCTTCTGGCACTCACGCTGTACGCGTAGGCCAAACAGTTGTATTGAAAAAAGGCGCTTTAACAGTAAAAGCTTACGTTTCTGCTGTTAACGCTGGCAACACTACTATGGATTTGGTGCGTTACGACGCGGCTGCATTCACTACACAAACTGACGGCAGTAATCCAGATTTCACTAACGGAGCTTGTGATCTATTCGTTTACGGTTCTGAGTTCGCTAAAGGCGTGAATGGTATGGTCAACGCAGTTGAGCCAACTTTCAAGTCTTTCACAAACAAGCCAATTATTATCAAGGACAAGTATGAGGTCTCCGGATCTGACGCTTCTCAGATTGGTTGGGTTGAGATTTCTGGCGAGAACGGCCAAAGCGGTTACATGTGGTACCTAAAAGGCGAAGGCGACACTCGCGCTCGTTTTGAGGACTACTTGGAAATGGCAATGATCGAAGGTGAGCTTGCTGCTTCTGGATCCGGCGCTGCTGGAGTCACTGGCATCGAAGGAACTGAGGGCCTTTTTGCGGCTATCACTGATCGCGGTCACGTTGCTACTCTAGACTGGAGCGACTCTGATTCAGCTTCTGCTACAGAAACTCTTGCTGATTTTGATTCAATCTTGGCTAAGTTTGACAAGCAAGGTGCTATCGAAGAGAACATGATGTTCTTGAACCGCACTTCTGCTTTAGCAATTGACGACATGCTTGCAGGTATGAACAGCTACGGCGCTGGAGGTACTTCTTACGGTGTGTTCAACAACAGCGAGGACATGGCTCTAAACCTTGGCTTCTCTGGTTTCCGCCGCGGATCTTATGATTTCTATAAGACCGACTGGAAATACTTGAATGACGCTTCTACTCGCGGCTTGATTGCTGACATCAACGGTGTTGTAGCTCCTGCTGGAACTAGCTCTGTATACGATCAAAACATGGGTAAGAACATCACTCGCCCATTCTTGCACGTACGTTACCGCGCTTCTCAGACTGACGACCGTCGTTTGAAGACGTGGGTTACTGGTTCAGTTGGTGGAAACATCACTTCTGACCTTGACGCTATGGAGGTTAACTACCTATCTGAGCGTTGCTTGGTTGCACAAGGTGCTAACAACTTCATGTTGTTGAAATAAACCTTACCGGTAAGTAATTTACCCCTGGTCTTATGATCGGGGGTAAACCTTACCCTTATTAATTATCTTATAATATTTTATCATGAAAAATTGGGAAATGAAAGATCGTACGTATCTTTTAAAAGGCGGACTATCGCCACTAACCTACACTCTTAAATCACGGGGAATCTATTGGTTCGACGAAGAAAAAGGCCACGAGCGCGAACTTAAGCACACAAAAAACCAGAAGACGGTATTTGTGGATGAGTTTAATGGAGCTGCAAGGCTGGACCACATTACTTTCGAGGATGGGGCACTCTTTGTACCACGCAATAAACAGACGCTTCAGAAGCTTCTAACATTGTATCACCCGGACTTAAATAAAGTCTATCGAGAACTAGACGTTGTTCAAGACGCTGTTGATGAGCTATCTGATATTGAGATGGAAATCGACGCATTGATTCTAGCTAAAGACCTCGACGTAAACCAGGCGGAAGCCATCTTGCGCGTAAATAAAGGAAATGCTGTTTCTACTATGACGTCAAAAGAACTCCGCAGAGATTTGTTAATCTTTGCTAAGCAGTCACCAGGCTTGTTTATTGAACTTGCTAATGACGACAACGTAGAGCTTCGAAACATGGGCATACGAGCTACAGAGGCTGGAATTATCAAATTAGATGCAGACCAGCGAACATTCAAATGGGGCAAGAACGGCCGTAAATTAATGACCGTTCCATTCGATGAGAACCCCTACTCTGCCTTAGCGGCATACTTCAAGACCGACGATGGCGTTGAGGTATACAAGAGTATCGAGAAACGATTGAAATAATCAACCATTCATGGTCGTCGGGGCGCTATGCGCTCCGGCACTATGATTAACTAAAAAATATGGCACTAAGCGTAGATACAGTTTATCAAAGAGTTCTAGCAATTCTTAATAAGGAACAACGGGGTTTTATTACACCCGAAGAGTTTAACCTTTTTGCTAACCAAGCGCAGCTTGATATATTTGAGCAGTACTTCTATGACATCAACCAATTTGGTCGTATGCATGGAAATGACACAGAATATGCCGATATGCTAGATAATCTTAACGAAAAGATTAGTTTATTCGAAACAAGCGCGACATTAACTAGGACAGGTAACTACTTTGTGTTGCCAGCTGACTTATATAGAATAGGTACAATAACATACGGTTCTGTTGAAGTAGAAAGAGTAAATAAAAACGAATACCTGTATGCCAATTCCGCCCCGCTTACTAAACCTACTAACACAAGGCCGATTTATACTAAAGGTGTTAGCGGAATCAAAGCTTACGGTACTGCTGAATTTATTACTACAGGTAATATTAGCTGTAACTATGTTAAGAAACCTGCTACGGTAGTTTGGGGTTACACTACAGTTTCGGGTAGCGCAGTATACAATGCGTCTACCTCTACTAATTTTAGCTTGCACGATTCCGAAGAGGTGGATATAGTAATAACTATCCTTGCTCTATGTGGTTTATCACTTAAGGACACCGAGGTTTACCAGATTGCAACAAGCGAAAATGTAAGAGACACTAACGAAGAAAAATCTTAATAAATGGGACTACTAACTGGAACAGAACAAAGTTACTACCAAGGAACCGACCACGGCGATTATCAGTTTATATCCCTGGATGATATAGTCAATAATTTTATCGTCGCATACGTAGGAGAAGGTAAGCTAATATCTAAGGTCAAAAGATTAGATGTGGCTTTTCACGCTCAACGGGCTATGCAAGAGCTAAGCTACGATACTACTCGCTCTGAAAAATCCCAGGAAATCGAGATAGGACCAGCTCTTACTATGATCCTACCCCGCGATTATGTTAACTACGTTAAACTGACCTGGAAAGACTCCAGCGGCATTGAGCGTGTAATACACCCAGCTAGAAAGACTAGTAATCCATTAGCTATGCTGCAAAACAGCGCTTTTGATTACACTTTTGACGGTAGCGGAAATGCTCTCACAGCTGAGGATTCAGAGACATGGGGCGACTACAGCAACAACCCAACTGCTAATAACGAAGAGTCAACAATCCTTGATAAGGAAGAGAGCTACGGACAGCGATTCGGTTTGGACCCTCAGTTTTCACATGCGAATGGCTCATTCTTTATAGATCCAATAAAATCAAAGATTTTCTTTAGCTCGGGTATGGTAAACTCTGTGGTTACTTTAAAATACATTAGCGACAGTCTTGGTACTGATGCGGAAATGAAGGTACATAAATTTGCCGAGGAGGCAATGTATAAAACCATCGCTCATGCAATTTTATCCACGCGTAGTAACACGCCTGAGTACGTTGTGGGGAGGTTCAAGAAAGAAAGATTTGCCGCTATAAGACAAACCAAGCTTAGGTTATCCAATATGAAAATAGAGGAAATCAGCCAAGTTATGAGAGGTAAGTCTAAGCAGATTAAACACTAAGAAATATGCCAAAGCTGAAACGTACGTTCACCTCGGGACGGATGAACAAGGACCTTGACGAAAGGCTTGTTCCAAACGGGGAATATACCGATGCGCTAAACATCCAGGTAGGTCACTCCGAGGGGTCCGACGTGGGTGCTATTGAAAACATCCTTGGCAACACCGCGCAAAGCGCATTAGGCTTAACAAACGCCACCGTGATTGGTTCGATCCGTCACAATTCCACAAATTGCATTTACTGGTTTATCACCGCTACCGGCGTTGATTGTATTGCAGAATACAACCAAACGACTGATACGGTAAGCCCTGTTATTGTCGATAAGAACAGCGTACTGAACTTCAGCACTGACTATCTTATCACAGGTATCAATATTATTGACAATTTATTGTTTTGGACGGATAATAACAGTGAGCCTAAGAAGATTAACATCGACACATTTAAAGACGGCTCAACAGACTTCGACACGCACACGCATGTTTATGGTAGTACGAGAGACTTTATTCTAGCTGATGTAAAGGTTATTAAACGAGGACCAACTACAGCCCCTGTTATAGGTGCTCGCTCCACGCGGAAAACCGGAACAGAAGTCGGTTGTGGAATCAATAAAATTGATATAGTCAAAAATTTTACCAATGCCCACGTCGGGACTGGATTTTACAATGTACTAGAGGTTGGCGATACTGTAACCTTAGGCACTGCTGGGAGCGTTGTGCCTAATTGGGCGGTGGACGATATTATTGTCATGGACGCTACGTCTGTTAATGACAGCAACTACGAGGACGATTACAGAGTTAGAGTTAAACTCACCGCGGTGACAACAACTACAGTATTGCCTGTCACGGGAGAGATACTTTCGATCTCACCTAATATAACAAATAACTCGTTCACCTGGAAATGCGTGTTTGAAGAGGAGGAGCCTATGTTTGAACTCAGTTTCCCTAGGTTCGCTTACAGATGGAAATACGCTGACGGAGAATACTCCACGTTCTCCCCGTTCAGTGATCCAGCATTCGTTCCTGATTCCTTTGGGTATTCATCCGCTGACGCCTACAATGACGGCATGGTAAACAACCTTAGAAAGTTAACACTAAGCGCCTTTGAAACCGCTCCAGCGGAGGTAGAAGAGGTAGACGTGCTGTATAAGGATTCAAATAGTAACTTAGTATATAAAGTAGAAACCTTAGATGCTCCTTTGACTACATATAGTGTGGAATCTGAGCTAATTACAAATGTGTTAGATAGCATTCAGCTTCTAAGACAATGGGATAACGTCCCACTAAAAGCGAAGGCTCAGGAAATCACAGCTAACCGTGTACTATATGGTAATTATTTGCAAGGATATAATATGCTGAGCGGAAGCACAGCAATCCGACCGCAAATAACCACCACTACCGCGGCCACCGCACACTCTGATGTAGGTGAGCCACTAAAGTCCGTAAAGACTATGCGAAGCTACCAAGTTGGTGTAGTATACGGGGACGCTGACGGGAGGGAGTCCCCAGTCTTCACTTCAGACGCCGCCACCGTTTCTGTGGATAAGAAAAACGCTAAGTCCACCAACGCTATTACCGCTCAGATAACTAGTGCCAAGCCATCATGGGCAACCTACTTTAAGTATTTTGTTAAAGATATATCTAACGAGTACTATAACCTAGCCCTGGATAGATTTTACAAGGCGGATGACGGCAACGTGTGGTTGTCATTCCCGTCGGCTGAGCGTAGTAAAATTACAGAGAACACCTACCTTAATATAAAGAAGGAACATGATTCCAGTCTATCAGTAGACGGTAAGGCTAAATATCGGGTTTTAGACATACAAGCCTCTGCTCCTGCTGATATTGTGTTTTCTAAGGAGTTTTACGCTAGTTTCAACACAACTATTGGACCCGCTCCTTCACCTCGACAAGGTATACAAACTTTTGCTTTTTACGGGCCGCTTGTGGGATTAGACCCTAAGTTCTTTGAAGCTTTGGAAAGCGGAACGGTTATTAGGTTCTGGACAGACCAAAACGAATCCGAATTATATAATGTACTAGAGGGCGGGCCCACCGGGACGGTAAGCGGAGGGCTTATGGAATATAATGTAAAACTGGATAGAGAAATAACAGTTTCTGACGATTGGGTTAATAGCCTGTCTTCTAATGACCGTCTTTTTGTAGGCGTTTACAAAACTGTGGAAAAACACAAAAAAGAATACGCGGGTAAATTCTTCGTGAAGATACACCGTGATGCGGCTTTTGATGAGGCTATCCTGGACCCACTTGTGAAAAGAGATATCAATTATGTAGCGGGTTACGTGGGGGACGTCGACAGTATAATTAACGATGATCCAAATGATACTATCACTGAGCCAGGAAATTTTTCGTTTGCGGAACATACGAATGGCCTCACCCAGGTTTTAAATAAACCTCCAACCAACAATGATGATACATTTATAATCGGGTTTGCCCCGCACCGAATTGGTATTGAGGGATCATCCCCTGTAGAGCCAACAGGTAGGGGTTGGTTTGACACTGGGTTAGTTTCCGGTAATTTTATCAGTTTTGAAGGAGACCCAGCAAATAATTATTACGAAATAGAAACCGTGACGGCGGAGACAGACTATCGTGATGGCTCCAGTAACAATGCCGATGACAATAAAATTACTTACAAAACTGTTGAGCTAAAAACTGCCGTTGTTGGTACATTCACTGCCACTCAAATCAAAATATACAACAAAAAGACTACCTTCGGATCACTGTTCACGGAGGACAATATTATACTATCCTCTCCAAACCCTGCTATTTTTGAAACAGAACCAGATGAGGCTTTAGATATAGATATATTCTATAGTGCTAGTAACGCTATATCTGGGTCATTGCACGGCGCATCTCATAACTTAACGTGGTTTAACTGCTACTCATTCGGCAATGGAGTGGAGTCTGATCGCATACGCGACGACTTTAATGCCCCCCGATTAGGCAAAGGGGTTAAGGTATCTGCCCCTATAGACGAACCCTACGCTCAAGAGCGCCGTGCTACAGGGCTAATCTTCTCAGGCATTTATAATTCCATAAGTGGTGTAAACAAGCTTAATCAGTTTACGCTAGCAGAAGATATCACTAAGAACCTGAACCCAACCTATGGGTCTATTCAAAAGCTACACACAAGAGACACTAATGTCATCGTGCTGTGCGAGGACAAGGTCTTACGCATATTAACGCATAAAGACGCTTTATATAATGCGGACGGGAATGTTAATATAACATCAAATTTTGCGGTGCTCGGGCAAAGCACACCTTTCGTTGGAGAGTTTGGTATATCTAAAAATCCTGAATCCTTCGCATCTTACGGTTTCAGAGCTTACTTCTCAGATAAATCTAGAGGTGTTGTACTAAGGCTATCTAGAGATGGGCTAACAGAAATTTCTAGCGCAGGCATGTCCGACTTTTTCGTAGACAACTTGCGAAGCGATTCAACTGTAATAGGATCTTTCGATGACCAAACAAACTGCTATAATATAACATTGAATGGAAAGACCGCCTCATTTAAAGAGGACGTGCGCGGATGGCCGACACTGAAGTCTTTTATTCCAGAAAGCGGACTTTCTCTTAACAATACGTATTATACATTCAAGAATGGAGAGCTGTATTCTCACGACAATGCTTCGCGTAACACCTTTTACGGCGCTGCAGTTGAGGAGTCTAGTGTAACCTTCTTATTCAACGATGCACCTTCTTCTGTTAAGAACTATCAAGCTATCTCTTACGAGGGAGATAGCGGATGGACAATGCCTTCTATCGAAACCAATAAGCAATCTGGCCGGGTGATGTCTTTCGTAGAAAAGGAAGGGATGTGGTATAACTACATCAAGGGACTTGATACCACGTGGAACAACCTATCATCCACTGGGAGCTTAGACACGTCAGAGTTTTCAGTACAGGGAATAGGCACTGTAGGAACAGTAACCGTTAATACAGGATCTTTATCCATGGAAATGGGGGTAGATATAAATGTATCACTACAAGCCAATGCGGGTGATGTTATATATTTTAAAGATACTGATACTGGCAAGACTATAAAGGTTGGACAATGCACGGCGATTGTGGGCAGCGTAATTACATGCGCTCGTACCGCAGGTCAGCCAACCCCCCATGGTGGAGAGCAGGCGGATTTCATATTCTTTGCTAAAAATAGTGAGGTTAACACCTCGGGACTAATCGGATACTACGCCGAGGTCAAAGCAGAAGTCACTTCCTCCTCAGCCAAAGAGCTGTTTGCTGTTAACGCAGAAATAGTATCAAGTAGTTAAGAAACAACACTAAAGAGTAATAATAACTAAGTAAAAAGCATAACATGGCATCATCATCAGAATTACTTATCCAGGGCTTAGGCTCAATGGCTGGAGCAATAGCCGGCAGAAAGGACCGCAGGATCGAATCTGCAGCGGCTGCGGAAGCTTATGACCGATCGAGCGCTGCCTACTCAGGGTTCGAGTTTACGGACCCATCAGCTGGACTTTCAAACCCTTACGCAAACCTCACTGTAAACCAGCAGCAGGCACAATTTCAGGCACAGCAGCAACAACAGGGTTTAGCTAATGCTTTAGCTATGTCCCAAGAATCTTTTGGGGGTGGTGGTATTGCTGCGGCTACACAGTCATTACTAGGACAACAATCTGCTAACTTACAGCAAATATCAGGAGATATTGGTAGACAAGAATCCAGGAACCAATTATTGGCAGCCCAAGGCCAGCAAACTATGCAATTAAAGCAAGCTGAGTATGACTGGAAGGTGCAAGGTCAAGAATTTGATAAGGTTGGTACTGAACTCGGAATGGCGCAAGCCCGCCAAGCAGCGTCAGCCCAAGCTAAAGCCCAAGCCGCCGCGGATTTCGTAGGGGGACTTGGTGGCGCGATAATTGGAGGCGTTGGGATAGCTGCAGGGATGGCTTAGATAGAATAAATAATATACAAATAGAATGGCAAGCGACACAAATTTAATACATGGAGAAATGGCAATGCGCCAAGCTCAAGGAACAGGTTCCATTATTGGCAAAGCTGTAGGTAAAACTGTAGCCGATGCCTGGGGGGTCGTTGAGGCTGAACAAGACGCAATAGATAAGCAAGTGCAGGATTATATGGACCAAGGGGAGCTCACAATTGACGCTTTTAATGTTCCTGAACATTTTAAATCGTCCGTGGCCGAGTTTAGTGTTCCGAAAAGAAATGATTACGCAGATATTGCGCGGCGTGCCGCAAAACAAAAGCCTGGGTCGGCCGCACAACTTGCGTCTCTAGCTGAAATGAATAAAATCGCAAGCGAGTTTAAAACCATGCGAACACAAATAGACCAATGGGTAGCGGGGCAGGATCAATATCTTAATGGTAAGAAAAACCTAAACTACTCAAAAGCAAATGGGGTGCTTGGCACTGAGGCTCAAATGGCAAGAATGTTTACCGGCAAAGGGCAAATGTTTTTTCAAAACGGTAATTTAGCATTCTTAAATGAAGATGGTACCACAACTCTTTTTAAGGACATGCCTCATCTTATCAAAAAGCATACTGGGATGACCCCTATTTACCAAAAGGCTGTTAACACCGCCCACAGAGGCGGAGTACGGTTAAGTGAGCAGGATATGAAAAACTATACTCAACTCTTTACGTCTAAGTTTGAAGAAGCTGGATTTGGGCGTGACGCGGTACTTTCAGCAGCCACTGACGGAATAGTTATTGGTAACGATATAATAGACTTAAAAATTGATCCCGAGCTGATAAAGGATCCCGCAAGAGCCGACGAGCTAAGAGATTTAGTCGTTAGCCAGCTAGTCAATTCCGTAGCCGCGTCTGCTGAGTCAGCAGCAGTCTATAAGGAGGAGGAAGCAGACGATGTATCAAGCCCCGAAGGAAAAGACACGGATTATCGAAATTATATAGCTAAAGCAACAGACAGAGTTGAATTGATGAGAGACAACGACGATTGGAGTGAGCTGAGTCAGGGAAATTATAAATTCAAAGGCAAAGCTATTTCGGAAACGAGGCGGGTTGAAAACCATTTGGTTATAATAACCGAAGGTGGTGTGAGGGTTAAGTTCGATCTTGGTCAGCCGGAAGCATATAGGCATATCCGTGCAATTGTAACGGGAGGTATCAAAAACCATTGGGCGGAAAGACAGGCTTTAGGCACAGACTGGACCGGGACGGTTTTGACGGAACAGAAAGCCGACTCAAAAGACAAATCAAGTGGAGGGAAGACGGAGGTCCTTGTTACTAGCGAGGGGGCGACTACTGTCAAGTCCAATTATGGCAAAGGTCCGAATGCAGTGGGAGCGCGCGCCATAGATGTAGAGAACATGAATTTCTGGGAGAAAGGGTAATAATTACGTATAGCATGAACGACGATATCAAAGAAATTTTCAGGTTAGCAAAAGAAGCGGGGTATCCTAAAGATATACACGCCTTCAAAAAGTATATAACCAACGACGCTACGGCTAGAGCCGAGGCTTTTAAGTTTGCAGAAGATCGCGGACGCGCACAACTGAGTAGCTATCCTGAAGATGAAGCTGCGTTTAGCGAATTAATGGGTATTGTCCCGGGAAAAGTAAATGTCCAGAGTGCGGGTGCCACTGTGGACGGAAATCAAGCGCCCCAAAACGAAAAAGCCCCTGGCTCTTATTCAAGCGATGGTTCAATAGATCCTAAACAGGACCGTGAATATGCTAGTTCAGCGGTACATGACGGGAATTTTACCGAAGCTCAGTTATCCGTAATGTTTGGTCAGAGCGGGACGGTGCCGGAAAACATGGACAGAATCCCCGCTATTTCCCCCCAGATTCTAGCCTCATTAGAATACGGCTTTGGTGAAGAATCACCCTATCAAGCAGCTAAAAGGGCCACCACCGCCGCTAGCAAAAATAATCAAGGGCGGGATATCGATTGGACCAACACTAATGTAGTGAAGAAAGCATCCGCTGATGCTGTCGACAGTTATATCAAAACAGACCCTACCATAGCAAGACTAACCGCTAAAGCTCTCCAAGATAATGCGGCGTTGATAGAGAATGAAATGAATAGAATTGCCGGAGGGTTAACCGAGAATTCTACTGAGGCAGATATAGAGGCCGCGGAAAAAGAGTACAATGCCTTTGTAAGCAATATCATTATGAGGGATGGTACCGATGTCTCTAATCACATAGAGTGGTTTCACCAAAACATCACTACAAACTTTTATGATAAACACGCAGAAGCTGTGTCTGACGAGGATTACTACGGTAACGCTTGGTGGTCTGGCATCCTAGGAGCCAGCGGTAAAAACATGTACGGAGCGGTACGCGGTTCAGCTACTTCAATAAAAGCTGTGGGATTAGCCGACGATCGATTAGAAAACGCAAGAAAGAAGCTCTCCAGCATAGAATATCAAGCCGAGCAGCAGGGCTGGAACGAATCTTCCTACATGCGGCCTAGAGGCGTATATGAAACACTAGCCTCATCTAGTAACTACGTAAGTCCTGGAGGTGAGCTATTATCTCACAATTACGGAGAAGCTAAAAAACAACTTGAGGCCGAGATTAAACTAAGAGAAGATGAGCGCAGCGCTATGTTTTCAGAAATCTGGGAAAGAGAAGAGCTTGATAAAATGTTTGAGTCAACGAGCTTTATGGACATTGCTTCTGGGGGTGGTAATATAGCGGGGTTTATGTCTCAAATACTAGCACCAATGGCATTAGGAGCTGTAACGTTTGGGGCTTCGTTTGTTGCCCAAGCTGCTGGAGATACATATTTAGGCCTCATTAGGAAAAAAGCTAAAGAAGTTTATGACACAGAAGACCCCACGCTTGACCAAGTTAAAGCTATATTAGATTCTCCTTACGCGGCGGAGGCTAGGGAGATAGCTGCTAACGTTGGTCTAGCTAGCGGATTAGCTGAAGTTGGCGGCTTGACAAGTATTTCCAAAGCTGCAAAGCTAGGTATGAAGGAGATTGGAAAATCTATATTGCGCTCGGAAAGTAAAGTTACCGTAAGAAACTTTATAAAAACGGTTGGTGGGCATTCTAAAACAGGGGCCATCAACGAATCTTTCACTGAAGTACTACAAACGGGAATTAGTGATATCGGGATGGGGGAATTTTCCGGAGTGGAGGCGTACGTGGAAAGCGCAGGAGCCGGCGCGTTGATGGGTGGATTTTTGCCAGCAGCTGGTATGATTGTTAAGCAAACTAATGCGGAGATAAAAGCAGGATACAATATAGTTGCTGGAAAGCTTAACAAGAATTCTGCTGAGGCTTTTTTCAATGAAAAATTAAGAGAGCTAGAGCAGGCAAAAGCGGCGGGTATTATTGATGAGGATGGCTACGAAGGAAAAAAATCAGCTTTGCTTGAAGTTAGAAATGTCAATACTAAAATACCAAAAAGCATAGTTGGAAAAGCCCGTGATCAGGCTGTAGATTTGCTTATTGAAAAACAACAGCTTACAGAATCTCTAGAGGGTATAGATAAAGACATGGGGCTTACTGAGCGCGAACGGCTAGTAGCTGTTACAAGGGAGCTACAAGCTTTAGAAATGGCTTCTAAAAACAACGCATTAGCTAAGCGCGTAGCTGAAGACCAATTAGGTATAACGTTTTACACGGAAAACGATGAATTGCCCGGAGAGGTGGCTGATCGAGCGGCTACTACCGAAGCGAAACAAGAAGGCCAAAAGGGTGAAAACCTGGGTTTTTATGATTCAGACAGCGGTCGTATATACGTAAATACCGCGGCAGCGGCAAAAATGGGCAATGTACACACTGGGGCTCACGAAGTTTTACACGCGCTGTTGCGGCGGTCTTTGCAAACCGTCGATGCCGACGGCAAATCCACGGGAGGCAAGGGTGTCGTTGCGGGTCTTGCTAAGGCTCTGTTAGATGAGTTAGGAAAAGGTTCTTGGAACTTAAAAAGTAGCGGTCACTTTGAAAAAGTTTTAAATGCATACAGGGACGAGCCGTCAGCCACCAGAGCGGAAGAGGTGCTTACAGTATTTTCTGAAGAAATGAATCAAGGCACCATTACTTATGACGAATCGTTTTTTGTTAAAATAGGTGATTTTATACGTAGGCTTCTACAAAATACTGGCCTTAAAGAAATCAAGTTTGATAGTGGCCTTGACGTATTCAACTTCCTTAAAGACTACAATAAAGCTATCAGCAAAGGTAAACTTGAAGGCTCTATGCTTAAATTGAAAGATGAAGGAGCTAGTGTGGGCGGCAACATAGAACAAACGACAGACAAAGAGGAATTTAGTGGGGTTACTTTTTCAAAACCCGTAATATCTGAGGACATCCAGGCCGCTTGGAACAAGTCTGGTAAGGACAGCGGCTGGGAAGTTTCGGAAATGTATCGCGGCATGGCTATTGCCAAAGCGGCTAAGTACCGCAATTTACCATCATATCAGACTAACCAAGACATATTAGTGGATGAGATCCTTACGGGCAAACGAGGGGTTTATGACATGGTGCAAACATATGATCCGAGCAAAAACGATTCTTTATCCGCTTATATAAATTCCTTCCTCCCCCGCCGAGTAATTGAAGCCGCTAATAGGGTTTTAGGTACTGAATTCACAGAGGACGTCACCGAGCGTAAAGATATTGCTGCGGCTCCGGAAGCTGCTCAAGTAGAAACTGATGCTCCAAAAGTGGCTTCAGTTATCCGCCGTAAAATAGGATTAGACGAAAAGCAAATGAACATCGTCCGCAGAGCAGCTATTCGAGCACTAGCTACTGCTCCTAAAATCAAAGCGGTAGTTGCCGGTAAACCCAGGGCATTTAATGACCACTTGGTAAAAACCTATACAACCTTGTTGTTCAAAATGCTTAAAAACCATATGGGCACCGGGGCCGATTACCGTATGTGGGTCAAACAGAACTTTGATGTGTTTAACAATAATATTGGGTTGTCTACGTTAATAAATGGGCGCATGAGCTTGTTTTATAAGCCGGTACTTAATGAGGCTGGAGTGCAAGAGCGCATGAGTATCACGGAAGCTAACGACGCAGGTATTCCTTTAGATAAAGCCGGCGCGGGGCCAGCAAAATGGCAACGTGTATCCCCGACCCTCGATGAATTTTACGATTGGGCTATGGGCAAGGGTATGGCGGCGAACACTAAACCTGCTCGTAAGACAACTATGGCTAGACTACTCTCCAGAGAGATTGGGCTTGACGCTACGATGGAGGTTTTGAATAATGTTAACCAACCAGATTATACGGAACAAGGAATAATTGATAGAGACACCACTATTAACATGCTAGAGCGTGTCGGCTTGGCTAACGGGGACCAGATGGCTGAAACCGAGGTTATCGCTTCAGTCGCCGCTGCAATATCTCGCAACCGTGATTTGCGTTTTAGTAAAGCTGTGAGTAGGGTTGTCGGTAAGGATTTCAATAATTTCCCTGGCTTGAAGATCAAATCTGCTGCTCTCCGTAAAAAAATACAAGCTATTGTCAATTGGCATGAAAGAAACAACTTAACAGGTCTCATGACCGATAGAAAACTCGAGGGCAATGCCGAGCTGAGCGCTTTATACGAAGATGCTATTGCAACAGCCAAGCGGGTTAGACTTAAATCTATCAAAGCCGCGATGGGTACCGAATTCAAAAATTTCATTGATCAAGCAGTTAGAGATGGTCTAGAATACAAAACCCTGTATAGGGTATTTGGCAGTGAGGTTGCTCAAACGAAGGCTGAATATAAAGCGGTAATAGATGAATTATTGCCGATACTAGTTCAAAAGCATGGAGCATTGGATGCAGTTGTTTTTGTCATTAAATTTTTCCAGCCTTCCGGGGCACAGCGAGGGGCTAAAAGCCCTTGGCAAAGGAACAAAAAGTTCAGGGATGATGTCATTGATCCAATGATCAAAGATCTTGGGTTAGAAGAGGGCATTATAACTCTTGGTGACCCAAAACTTAGAACTAAGAGCGGCAAGCTTAGGAAAGGACTCCAAACGTTTATGTTGAATGGCGAGAAAATAACACCATCAACCTCTTTAGAAGCAAGCCAGGGTATATATAAGAAAATACTGGACGGTGACGCTTCAAGCACAGATATAGCCAAGTACGACGAGCAGGCTACAGGCCAACAAGAAATGATCACCAAATTTGCCACGCTCTTGAGGGAGTCTAACCTTACTCCAAAGGCTAAAGCCACATTTGTTTGGGGGCTTGGAAACATGACTAGAGGAGCAGGCCGGCTAGCTTACCGGTTTGGTGGTTTTATAGAAGGCTCAAACTTAGACCCTTTAAACTATACGGTAGAGCACAATATACCGTGGGCGGAGATGGCTAGTAAGATAGCTTTATACATAGAGGGTGCCATTGAGTTGAATGAACTTGAAAAGGAGTGGGAAGCAGCAGAGATATATTTGCATCCATCAGTCAATGCTAAAAAAATGAATGCAGCGGGTTTGCAATCTTATGATGCATACAACCGTGCCACAACACTCGTTTCTGGAGTTAAGTTACCTAAGCGCATAGCTGAGTTCATGGGAAAAGGCGATAAAGCGCAGAGCTCCAAAGATGTTGGGGTTGTGCATTCTAAGGGCTTAAACCGCAAGTTCAATGAAATATTAGAAGACTCAGCTAACCTGCCCGCTAATAAGATTATTTCTCCTACAGAGGCTATTAAACGCGGTAAAAAAGCTTCTAGACGTTTAAAAAATCAGGGTATAATGATTTCATCTGCTGAGGATTTTGTAGGGCTGATGTATAAAATGCTTGCTAAAGGCAAGACGGGAGAGACTCAACTAGAATGGCTGCTGGACAAATTGGTTATACCATATGATGTAGCAGTTGACAACGTTTCAATTGCCCGACTTTTGAAGAGCGAACAATTAAGAAAAATTAGCAAGAGCGCTAAGCTTAAGGGCATGCTAAAAGCTGAGGCCTTTGAGGGCATGACAGGGGAGGACGCGGTGCGTTTATATATATGGAATCTACGAGGCGTAGCTAAAGGCAAATTTGTGAAAGAAGCATATGTCGATATGGCTGTTGATTACATGAGTAAGAATCCGGAACTTAAGGCTTACGCGGATGCTGTGCACGCTATTGCGGGGGCTGTTGCATACGCTGCTCCTAATGCGCGGTGGGCCCATGGATCTATTGAAATGGATCTAGTAGGTGGTATTAACGGAGAGCTTCGTGCCTTAGAGTTGGAACAGTCAGGTTGGAGTTTAAACGTAAAAGAAATATTTTCTGAAGACAACCTAAACAAATTAGAGGCATTGTATGGGGTAAACTACGTCGCGGCGTTGAAGAATATTTTACAACGTATGAAATCTGGCCGTAACAGAATTGACCAAGAAACGGATAAGACTTCGAAGAAGGCTCAAGGCTGGATCAGCAACCAAGTTGGTGCTATTATGTTCCTAAACATGCGCTCTGCTCTCCTGCAAGGGTTGTCTGCACTTAACTACATTAATACTACGGACCACAATCCACTTCAAGCTATCCGTCGAATGTTAAATGTGCCACAATACGTTAAGGACACAAAATTTTTACTAGATTCTGCTTTCATGAAGGATCGACGAATGGGTATGCGTATCGACGTCAACGAAGAGGATGTTGCTAGGGCTAGCCGGGGCACTGGCAATGTAATTTCTAGAGCGCTTAAGATTGCACTAAATAAAGGTTTCATACCCACTAGACTTATGGATACCGCAGCTATCGTTATTGGCGGTGCTGGATTCTATAGAAGCCGCGCCAACACGTATGTTGACGGGGGGATGAGTATAGCTTCGGCGGAGGCTTTAGCTTTCGCTGATTTTAGAAAGGCTACCATTAATTCTCAACAGTCTTCGGACCCTAGAATGGTCAGCCAGCAGCAGTCGTCTACTATGGGGCGTTTTGTTTTGCAGTTTGGTAATACACCTGGCCAGTACACGCGTATACAGATAAAAGCAGTTAAGGATATAATCAACGGCAGGGGCGATATGAAAGCTCACATCGGTAAAATACTGTACTATGGTATGATCCAACAAGCGTTGTTTACTTTTGCTCAACAAGCATTATGGGCAGCGTTCCTAGATGATGATGACGAATGGATAGCCTCAGAGGAGGGACGGGGCTTAGTCGATGGTATGCTCAGCTCCACCCTAAGGGGCTTGGGTTTATATGGTGCTATAATTGATACAGCCATGCGTACTGCTAAGGTATGGGAAAAGGAAAGTAGTAAGGGATATATGGGTGTTAATGAAAAAGTTGTAATAGAGGCTTTAGGCATATCACCGTCTGTTAAGTCTATAGCCAGGAAGACTACCAACGCTATGAATATAAATAAGTATAGAGGCGACGAGTTTGGTGTCGACCCTTACAGTTTGCACTCCCCTGAGGTTGAGCAAGCCGCATGGTTATTAGAAGGCACAGTGAATATACCTAGTAAGCGGATTTTAGACAAAATGCATCATATAGAAAGTATAATGTCTGGACAAAACGAAGCGTGGCAAAATGTTGCTTTATTTTTCGGATTTCATGAGTGGCAAGTAGGTGCTGGGGAAGCCGGCAAAAAGGCAAAGCAACGAAAGCTAGACAAAAAAGGTATAGTCAAACCCGTAGAGTGGCAAGGTAAAGATGTTTTGGACATGAACGACGCAGAGCTCAACGCCTGGTTGAAGGCTACCGCTCCGACGGGCAAAAATTCCTCTAACGAAGGAGAGAAGCTAAGTGAGGTTGATAGCATTATGAATCTATCAGAAGACGAGTTTAATGCATGGTTAGATAAAACAGAAAAATAATTATGAAGACACTCAAACTTTACGCAATCAATACAGGTGCCCTAGCTATCTCCTTCAGCCATGCGGAAGTCGGGCTAAAAATAGTTCTCTTACTAGTAACTATAGGATACACCATATCTAAATGGA
>ERZ1046148.399-NODE-399-length-27267-cov-6.884352_pt1 | contig 27267 bp, 14 predicted proteins | sample MGYA00383090_ERZ1046148 | MGnify/ENA primary metagenome ERZ1046148 (study PRJEB29581, sample SAMEA5548360) | metagenome | biome: marine; feature: coastal; material: water | depth 25 m | study: Short-term variability in the microbial, nano- and picoplankton... | reverse complement strand
GCCGGTAGGCTTGGAGAAGTGAAAATACGGTACCAGGGATTCGAAACACACACACATGGTAGATCTATTCCAGTTGCAATGGATGATGAAACTGTATTCATGCGACTTGCACATGGTTTGTTTGCTGAAAATGTAGATTTAGACAGACCGATTAGATTGATTGGTTTTCGTCTAGGAAACCTTGAGATGCCTCTAACCAGGCAATCAACACTCGATTTTGATGAGTGATTATTCGAGTTTGTGCATTTGAGTTAAAATCGTTGTAAACTCTTTGAGTTCTTCCGGTATTACAATCCCGCTAATTGGAACATTGAGCGATAGTCCTGCTTCCTTCTTTGTCCTCCAAGTTGCTCCATTAAACTCTTCAATTGCAGATGTCAACTGCCGTAGAGAATCATCTTGCGGAGTCCTTGTGGGGAAATCCCGAACATCAACTGCACTATTTTCGTATAGAGAATCGGAAATATGGTGGGTGAAGAATGGACACACAGGTGATAATGCCGACATCAAATCGCGAACAATTCTATGAATCGTCCATGCTGCATTGGTGTCACCATCATACAATCTTGACTTTGACATTTCAAGCCAGTGACTTGGAAGAATCCCCGTTCCAAAGGTTTTGAGTGCCTGAGTTGCAGTGTAAATATCGAGCTCAGACCAACCTTTTTCCACCTTTTCCATGGTGCTCGCAAATTCGGCTAAAATCCATCTATCCTCAACAGATAAATCTGAAGGCACAGCATCAAGGTCTGCAGGCGAATCAAATTGACTAGCAAACCTTGCAACATTGAACAACTTGGTTAGAACGCCAAAATATTTCGCCTCAATTTCTTCAGGATTAATATGGAAATCATCACCAACTTGTGCGTCACAGGCCTTCCAAAGTCTGAAACATTCAGAACCGATTTTGTTTGCTCGCAACTGAACACTTTTGTCAGGGCCACGTACTCTCCACGAGCCTGTCTTGCCACCGGCTCCACACTCGAGAACACTATCGGCATCGATGCCATTACCGAGAGATTTGGACATTTTCCGACCCCATGGGTCCATTCCTAGACCATCAATCCAGACATGCTTGAACCCGGGCTTGTCGAGCAATAGTGTACTTTTGAGGAGAGTATAGTACAGCCATGTTCTTACGATCTCTTTTCCTTGAGGGCGAATCGCCGTTGGAAATGCTTTCTCGAATGTATCCATGTCATTTAGATACCCCGAAACAAACAAATTTGAATTGCTAGAATCCATCCAGGTGTCGAATACTTTTTCTTCACCAATAATCTCACCAAGTTCACTCTTTAGTTCACCATATGTTCCGAGTACTTCACGACTATCACGGTCCAAAACTTCACTAGAATCTGGTGGAGATTCACACCACGGTTGCACATAGACTCCAGAAGGTGCACAGATTACCTTTGTTCGGTTGTCTGCGTACCAAATTGGAATTTCGGTATGGTACCATCGTCGGCGACTAATTGGCCAGTCGATCGAGATATTATCCATCCAATCTAGCAAGAATTGCTTATTCCTCGGAGGGTGGAATTCGATTTCATCAGCAAGCTCACTAATTCTATCTTGAATATGCGTTTGGCGAACATACCATTCCTTCAATAAAATAATTTCAACTGGGTTCTTTCCACGCTCAGATACTGGGACTTCTTGCTCTTTCTCAATAATTTGGTGAACCTTATTCTCACTCTCGAGATGTTCGATTACTGCTTTTCTGGCTTCAGAGACCTTCATCGATGCAAATGGACCAGCAATGTCTGTCATACAACCATCCAAATCAATGGCTTGGAATGGAGTGAGTCCTAACTCCCTAAATACGGCTACGTCATTCTGGTCTCCGAAAGAACAAACCATTAGTATTCCTGAACCGAAGTCACTCTTAACTGATGGATGGGTTGCTATTTCAACGCTAATTTCACGACCTGAAACTGGAATTGGAAGCATTGCTTTCTTGCCAATAAGATGCTGGTATCGTTTGTCATCAGGGTGAACGACAACAATCCCGCAGGCACAAATTAATTCTGGGCGAGTTGTTGAGATAATCATCTCTTCACCATCTTCTGTAGTCCACTTTACGTCAATGAGTTTTGTTCTACGCTGCAGGCGTTCAACCTCAGCATCAGCAATGGTAGTTCCCTCTACTGGATCATAAATATTTGGACGCAAATCTTCGACAATTGCTCCACGCTTGAATAACTCTGTGAAGATAGTTTGAGTTACCATTCGGTAATTTGGTGCATCGGTAAGATATTCATTTGCAAAATCCATAGAAAGTCCAACTCTTCGTGCAGTATTTCGCATCGATTGCGTGAACTCTTCTATTGTTTCTTTACATAATTCTAGGAATTCCGCACGGTCATATGTTTTCATTTTACGTCCAGTGTTCTTTTCCACAGTAAACTCAACATTGATTCCATTTCTGTCAACGCCCCACGGGAATTTTACTTCTTTCCCTAGTAGTCTCTGTGACCTCGCAATCACGTCAATCATGCTGTATTGTGCAACGGCTCCTATGTGCCAGGTGCCACTCGGATATGGGGGGGGTGTATCGATGACAAAAATCTCCTTACCAGAGTCGGGATTAAATCCGTAACGCTTGGAATACGCATCCTCATCAGAGTAGTGCTCTTGTTGAATTTTCTTTTCGAGGTCGATTGACCAGCGCTTGTCGGTTAGTCGAGGGGCAGACATCTGGCTCACCGGCCCTGCGTGCGTCATCCGCGCAGGTCCGGCGGGCCCTCGTGGCATTTACCTTTGAACTGATTGGAAGGGGCGAATATGAACTCGAGATGGGTATGCTTTCAAATGTGCTAAGCCCGACGGACCACTGAGGGGCATCATGAGCGAAGATGATTCCAAGCCAGAAGACGACTCGTCGTCTCGCCAAAAACGCCTTTCGCGTATATTTGGTCATGGCCAAGAAAATTTGACTTCTAGAGTCAAAGAATGGGATGCTCGAAAGGCACTGGATGCCGTATTGGATGCGCCGAAATCTCTGCAAAGGGAATGGCAAAAGTATGGAGCCACAGGAATCCTAACCAAATTCCCTGTTTTCATGGTACTAATCTGTCTACTTGCCTCAACCTTCTTTGCATATCATTCCGGATTCGTGGATGGAACTTCTCTCAAGCCCGGTGATGAACCATCACTGAATGTAAATGGCGACCTTGACGTTTATCTCCCCGAAGGTTCTCCTGTATTGGAATCAATCAAAGAAGTAGAGGAAAATTGGTCAACAAATGTGATGATTATTTACATCGATTCCCCTGCGAAGCCGATTGATGATCAAAGGATCTTACAGGAAATGTCCTATGTTGAAGAACATCTCAATCCGCGTCTTTCAGACCCTACTGATGACGTAATTTACGCATTATCACTCTCTACTGTTGTAAAGGAAGTTAATTCAAGCGTCCCGCGAGTTCAAGATGCACTTATCGACCAAATGGTTGCTGAGATTTGTCCACCGAATGATGAGAATTGTATTGGTGAAACGGGTGGTGAGGCAGTGAAGGATTTACTCGGTGTTGCTGACGATTTCTGGGGGTCTTACAGCATACCATCGCAGACCACAATCGACACTATTGTTAATGAAATGTATGAGGATGATGGCTCTCCATCTCCTGGTTTAGATAAGTTGGCACGCGATACTGATTCCGATGGTTTCCTTGATAAGGCAGTAATTATTATTGCAGTAGATGAGACCAAAACCGCTAAGGAAGTAATTGAAAAAACTCAGGCAATTCTAGATAATATATCTAAAGAAATGCGCCCTTGTGAGTTTGATGCAAATGGAAATCCAGATGGCCCAAATGAATGTGATTGGGAAGACCTTGGAATAACAATGACACTAACAGGGCCGGTTCCTATTACCAACGCAGTCACTGAATTTTCATTCAAATTGTTCTGGCAAATTTTCCCTCTTGCGATTGTATTGGTTGCAATTGGCTTGTTCGTGTTCCATTCTGATGTTTTACAAACTGGTTCTTGGAGGCCAATTCAGGGAATAAAAGTGGTCATCATCGCTGGACTGCCTACCCTCTGTTCTGTGTTTTGTACATTGGGACTTATGGGGTATACCGGTTATGAGGTGACGATGACGGTAATTATTGTCGGACCGATTTTACTTGCACTGGGTGTCTCTTATGGGCTGCACATAACGAACCGTTATGCTGAGGAAAGCGGAACTAAAGATGAGAAAATACGCCAATCACTTGCTTCAACAGGTAGGGCTGTTTTCCTATCAGCTGTAACAACAGTTATCGGTTTCATTTCGCTAACCTTTACTCCAATGAAACCGATTGAAACAGTCGGTATCGCTCTTTCTGGTGGCATTATCATTGTCTATATCTTAACCATGGCAATGGTGCCAAATCTGACCTTACTTTTGGATTTGCGCAAGGCTAAGCACCCCCCACTCCCGGTCTTCGAAAAGGTTGTTGATGTGCCAATTAAGTGGTCAAAGGCGGTTATTGTATTCTTCTTGACACTGATATTTATTTCTGGTTTCTGGGGCCAAGCAAATGTAGAGGAAGACATCGACCTCCTTGGAATGGCTCCAGAAGATGAGCCATCTGTTGTAACTATGAAACAGTACTCTTACGACTTCAATGCAGGTCAAGTTGGAATGGTATTAGTTGAAGGTGATATTTCTGGAGATGCCCCTCTTGAGGAGGCTGAACCAGTTGAAAAATTGCTTGGTATTTCAGCACTGGAAAATGAACTGAATACCATCGATCAAACTACTGCAGTAAGTATTGTGTTTCTTATGAAATCTGTCGGTTTCGGTGGAAATATTAGTGGTTCTGCAATCTTTAATTTAACCGATAATCCGTTGTTCCCTGAGGATTTACGGGATGCTCTTGAACCCTACCTAAATCGTCAATATTCCGAAGATGTAACATTCTGGGAGGTACTAACTGCACCGCGAGCAAATGGGACGCAAAATGTGAATGCAGAGAGATTTTTGCTAAATGTATTCTATTCTAGCCTTACAGACGAAACCAGAGGCCTGTTCATATCTGATGATTATAGCAGGAATTTGATTTATGTCGACATGCCTTTCGTTCCAGTCGCCGAAACGACTGAAGCAGTATCGCAGGTTAACGAATATACGTCGCGTGATTATGAAGGCAATATTCACGCAGGTGACCTCACAGGTGTGGCGGCTACAGCAATTGCCGTCAACGAATTAATCGTGAGCAGCCAGTGGTCATCACTTGGTTTTGCAGTTGCGTTGACATTGATGACTTTAGCTATAGTATTCAAGGACATCAGATTTTCCATATGGACCACAGCACCAGTCATAGCGACAGTTGCGCTTCAATGGTTAGTGATGTGGCAAATGGATGTTTCATTGTCTCTTGTTACTGTAATGATAGGTTCAATTTTGGTAGGAGTCGGTGTTGATTTCTCGATTCACATAGCCAACCGTATACGCGAATTGGGCGGCGGTATTGAGGCGATTAGAACCTCGACGGTGAGTACGGGTATGTCGTTGTTTGAAGCTGCTACAGTTACTACACTCGGAATGGTCACCGCATACCAAATCCCGATTCCTGAAATCAAACCATTTATCACCGTCATTATCATATTGCTATGGATAGCTGCCGCCAGTGCACTAATCCTCTTACCAGCAATTTTCGTTCTACTCGAAGAGTTAGGAATTGGCTCTTCAGGTGGTGCAAGTTCGATGGCACGAAAACTTGGACTAGGAAAAGTTGCAGTCCGTGGCGATATTGATGTTGCTGACGCAACACTAATTCCTGACCATGGAGATGCATGGTGAACTCTAAGAGATGTGACATTGACGAGCACCCATGGCGCGCTACTGGCTAATGAAGTCGGAGCCTGACGTCTACCCTTTTTCTCAATTGGTCGCAGATGGCTCAACTCATTGGGACGGAGTTCGAAACTATCAGGCAAGGAACATGATGCGAGATGACTTGAAACTAGGCGACATGGTCTTGTTTTATCACTCAAATACAAAGCCTCCACATGTTGCTGGAATTGCCCGTGTTAGTCGTGAAGGATACCCAGACCATACTTCCTGGGACCCTGAAAGCAAATATTTTGATGCAAAATCTTCGCCGGATAACCCTCGGTGGGTTATGGTTGAAATTGAAGCGATCAGAGAAATGAATCCGGTAAGTTTAGTCGATGTCAAAGCAAATCCTGTACTCGAAGATATGCCCCTTGTTCAGAGGGGACAACGACTTTCAGTTCAACCAGTGTCCAAAGGACAATATGAAGAAATCTGTCGAATGGGGGGAGTAGAATGATTCCTGTTTCCTCGCGGGCATCGACTATCGAATACGCAATCAGAGATGTTGTAGTTCCTGCTACAAAACTCGAGGCTGAGGGCCACGAGATTATCAAATTAAATATCGGCGATCCAATTGCCTATCCTGGTCTGCCAACTCCTCCTCACATGGTTGAGGCTTACCGCAAGGGTCTGGCAGATGGCAATAATGGATACTCGCCCTCATATGGAATTCCACAATTAAGGGCTGCAATTGCATCTGATGAAACAAACAAGGGTTGGGATTGCAGAAGCGAAGATGTCTATGTCTGCCATGGAGTTACTGAGGCATTACAGATAATATTTGCAGCAACACTAGAAGAGGGCACAAAAGTTCTGGCGCCTGGACCACACTATCCTCCCTACATGGCCTATCCGCAAATGTATGGAGCCACCACTATTGAATACGCCCTAAAACCAGATGATGGATGGTCGATTGATTTCGCAGATATCGAGTCGAAAATGGACTCAAGTGTCCGGCTATTGGTGATTATTAATCCAAATAATCCAACAGGCAATGTTGCTGGAGCGGAAGAGATTGACAAACTCTTAGCGATTGCAAGGAAGTGGCCTAACTGTATGATTGTCGCAGATGAAATCTACGATGGCCTAGATTTCAGTGGCAACCATGCATCAGTAGCATCGCGTTCAAATGATGTACCAATTTTCTCGCTAAATGGTGTTTCAAAAGTCTACTATGCGCCAGGTTGGCGAATCGGTTACCTTGCAATGCATGACCCCTCGAATGTAATGTCTGATGTAAAGGATGGTATCGAACGTCTACTGCGTTCACGACTTTGTGCGAGCACACCGGCGCAACTTGGCTACTTAGAGGGGCTAACTGCTGATAGATCATGGATGGTAGAATATACGGCCAAGGTACAATCTCGCCGCCAATTATGTCTTGATAGGATTTCAGAAATAGAAGGAATTGAAGTTGAAGCTCCAGGGGGTGCATTCTACATGTTTGCTAGGCTAACCGATGAAATGTGGGTGAAAAATGACAAAGATTTTGTGCTTAAACTATTGCATGAAGAACATGTTTTGGTAGTACATGGGAGTGGTTTCTCGCCACAACTAGGGTCCGGGCATATTCGTATTGTTTATTTGGCCGATGAAGACACACTGAACTCTGCTTTTGATAGAATCAATTCATTTTTGCAACGTCACAGAACGGCGAAGAAGTGATGAAGTCCATGCCTTAGGCATGGTTGATGAGGCGATTGCTGCTTGCATGCTTGGCATGCGTACTCTTTGCACCAAGTGTAAGTGCAGGTGCAGTAGAAAACCCATCTGAATTGTCGCTCAATCATCTGCTTCCATTTCTTATATCATTTGTAATTGCAATAATTCTCTGGAAATGGATGATTCCAAAACAACTATCTGGTCTACAAGTAGGCTTTGAGATAGACGATGGCCTATATGAAGTTCATAGTTTATCTAAGGGTAGAGGTGGAGTTAAACGCTTACTTGGTCTAAAAAATGTAGGGTTGGGAATTGCACTATACATGATGGCAATGACTGGAGTTTTGTTGTTGATTGCTGAACTAATATTCGAACCCGGAGTTTACTATTTGCCCAATTTAATATTGATGGGTTTACTTGTAGTGATTCCAATTATTATGTCTCCATGGGAGTCTTTGAATGGCCAATTGGTTGGTCGAAGAATCGGAGTTGGGAAAAAGAAAGTAGTACGTCTATTTGTGCGTCGTGTGGGGACAATTGTCGGTCTATTTGCTGGAGCAACAGCCTCTTACTTCTTCATCTACCCTGAACTGAGTGCATCACAAAAACCACTGGCCATTGCGATTGCAGGTCTTGTTTTCATGGGCCCAACAATCCTTGCATATGGTCGTATTATGGGCGCATCATGGAACATGTTAGTAATCGGTAAAGTGAGAACATGGCTTGGGAAACCAAATCCAATTGATGCTAAAAAATTAGGATTTGTTGGCCGAGCATTTGCTTTCATTCTTATCCTGTTTCTAATGACCATGCCGCTAACTGCAATTAATGGAATTGTAACGGTGTTGTACATCATGCTCAAGAGTCCGGATAATTCTCAAGAAGTGTTGAATTACGGTGGTATATTGGGTCACGAAGTTTATCTTCTGATTCAAGAAAATGCTTTGCTAGCCGAATGGGAGGCGCTCAAAAGTTTGCCAGAAGTGCTTGCAGCATACCTTTCGCTAAACATTGCGATCGTCGGTCTCGCGTTCATATTTGAACTGATTCGCAACCTTTTCCTCGGAGGACAGGCGTTCGGAGGTTTAGGTGGGGTCATGCTAGCAACACCACGTGAAATCCGTTCAGAAGACCGAGCACAAGCGCGTGTACTTTATTTCGCATTTGCTGGGTTCAGTGGGTATACTGCGCTCCTGTTAATCCTAGTATGTTACAAAGAATTTGGAAGTCTCATGCCCTTCATTGAATGGCTGGAGAGTCGTGGCTTTGATGAGGAAAACCGTTTATTAGTCACTTGGATATTCATAGCAGTTGGACAAGCAATTTTCCTTGTTACTTGGCTTCTTTCTGTGGGCAAGTTCTCCCTTTTGCGCAATCTCAAATTCGATTTGAACCCTGATGAGAGGAGAGAGGGTGCCATTATGAGCGGTGGTGGTAATTGGATGTTTGACCTGATTGATGAGTCTGCCTTGAAGAACGATATCGACGGTTTGATACGTTTCCAAAACCGCTCTATACCGGAAGATGAAGCAATTGTTAGGATGGCCAAAAGCCGTGCTAGAATGGTAGAGATGGCGATACGGGGACTTTGGCCCGCAGCTATTGAAGAAGGAAAGAAAGTACTTGCTCAGGCTGGTGGCGATAATGATGAAGCACGAATGATTATTGCAGCAGGTCACATTGCATGTCGGAGACTGGATGCTGCGAGAGAAGCGCTGCATAATCTCCAACAACCGGAAGGATATGATGAGCCTGAACTGATGGCATTTGTTTGCGAATGGTTTGATCCTTGGAATGGTTCTGTTGATGAGGATGATTTATGGGATTGGGAGAATAATTCTTGTATTGACCACCTCAATGATTTGATGCGAATGATGCAATCTTGGAGTCCACAGCCTGCCGAAAGTGCTCTCCACAAAGATAGTTTGACAGTGACTGCCAAACTATCGCATATTGCTTTATTACGTGCGCAGAATATGCACAAAGAAGCCCTCGATATGTCTCTGCGTATGGTAAGGGAACACCCGCTAATGGCGAAAACAAGAATTGCTGCTGCCTTGTGCCTGATTGACAAAGGAGACTGGCACAGTGCTCTGAGTGTTCTCAATGAGTTGGAAGAGACTGACCCGCACGATCCACGTGTCCAAGCATTAGCCAATATCCTTGGTCGCCCAAAATCAAGTGACGAAGAGCTCCTCGAAATTGCACTAACCCAGCCAATGACCAAGCGTTCTCGCAAATGGATTAATGATGCACCAATTAATCCAGTTGCAGCGCTTATGGTTAAGGGTGGAGTAGATGAGGCACTAAATGCAAATATCTTGATTGCAGCATCTACTGCTGTCGAGCGTCGGATGACTCCAAGGTTTACTTCAGGAATATTATCACAGATCATTAATTGGGGGATTCTAACGCCATTATGGTTAATGGCTGGAATTTATGCCTCAGGTGAAATCGGAGCCGTTGAGGGAATTGCTATTTCCTTAGGACTAGTTTTCGCTCATCAAAACGCTCTTCGTTTCCGCAAACAGCAATCGCGAGTTATCCGACACCGAGATCAAAAAGCGATGGTCGCATATGCTAAAAGGATAAAGCGTCACAAGATTAATTTGGTTCGAAATGAAGTTCCAGTTGGAACTCACTTACTGCTCTCAGGGGTGTTATTGACTATCAATGGAGTCGTGTATGATATTGGATTACCTGGATGGCTGACCACTCTTATTCCTAAAGAAAGTGAACGTGCAGTCAAGCCTAAGTTAGCACGTCGTGCAAATGCAATGAAGCGTGAGAGGGCTGCAAGAATGCAAAACTTGACTCCTGGATGGTGGTTGAAGAGGCCAAAGGAAGTTGGTTCAGAAGTACCCGCAATGGAACGCCTAGTAGGCCCCGTTGCTTATCGTGGCCGCTCACAGGTTATCAGCCGCAAATCCGGTAGAGCAGCCCGCCCAATGGGACGTTCGCGTAATCAAACGGAAATTATGTCATCTGAACTCCAAAGAAAAGGTATCCCGCACAACACGATTCGATCAGAAAAGCAGTCGCGGGCTATGGGCCGTGGGGGTCCTCGCAGACCAAGTTGAGTATCTTCTAATTCAAAAGGGTCAAAGGCCGTATCATAGAGCATGGCATATGGTTGCGACAAGCGGCAGTGGAATCGCCAGTCCTGCAAATTTGGAACATGCTCAAATCGTCATGGATGCAGTTTCTTCTAGCGGAACTCTTTACCGCGAAGGTTTAGGCATGATTGCGAGTGAGAATATTGTATCCCCAATGGTGCAGAAAATTGTTTCAAGCGACTTACACGGTAGGTATGCAGAAGGTATGCCATTCAAACGATATTACCAAGGATGTGGTGGATTTGATACCATTGAAGAACTAGGAATTGATTTAGCAAAAAAGGTCTTTAATGTTCCTTTTGCTAACATTCAATCAACAAGTGGAACGGTTTCAAATATTGCAGCATTGAAGGCATTATCTAAGCCCGGCGATTCAATAACCGCTGTATCAACTGCCGATGGAGGGCATATCTCACATGCACGAATGGGTGCAGTTGGTTTGAGAGATTTAAACCTCTCAACATACCCATGGGATGAAGAACGAATGGAACCGGATATCGATGCATCTACAGCACTTATCCGAGAGGTAGCACCAAAGGTAGCGTTATTTGGCCAATCTGTTTTCCTTTTCCCCACGCCTCTAAAGGAATTGGCAGATGCTGCACATGAAGTTGGCTCGACTGTAATGTACGATGGTGCGCATGTACTGGGGCTAATTGCAGGCGGATGCTTCCAAGACCCTCTTCATGAAGGCGCAGATGTAATGACTGGCTCTTCTCACAAAACCTTCCCTGGGCCGCAAGGTGGTTTTGTTCTGTCATCTAGTGGAGACGAAAAGTTTCAACGTCGCCTAAATAACGCGGTATTCCCGGGGACCTGCTCATCATACCACCTTCACCATGTAGCTGGAAAGGTTGTAGCACTTGCCGAATTCCAAGAGTATGGTGTAGAATTATCTCGTAATACTGTGGCAAATGCGCAAGAGTTTGCATCCGCACTAGCAGCAGAAGGTTTTGATGTTCTTGCCGAATCACGAGGTTATACCGCTTCACACCAAGTGTTAACACGACACGGGGGTCTAGATTCAGGCGCCGGTGCCAAAGCAGCAGATCTGCTAGAGCAGGCTGGAATTATTACAAACATGAACATGCTTCCCGGCGATACAAAAGCCATGACTCCATCGGGTCTACGGCTTGGAGTTCAGGAATTGACTCGTGTCGGTATGGGCACAGATGAAATGACAGATGTTGCAAGATTTTATGCAAGGGTTTTGCTGAAAGGTGAAGACCCATCTTCGGTTAAGAATGATGTAAGAGAATTCAAATCCAATTATCAAGTCATTCGTTACTGTTTTAATGAAGATGAAAGTAATGGTTATCCACTGTGATTAGCATGCCATTAATTGATGCGAGTGAAACTCTTCTGGACATGCAACTAATGTCTGATTTACATTCGAACTTTACTACACGTGATGGTTTGATTCTCGACTTGGAGGGTAATGCTTGGTTCCGGTGGAGAACAGACGGGCTTGATGCTTGGTGGAGGATGTTTGAGGAAACTATCAATGCCCCAATGGGTCGCAGATTGGCGAATTCGGCGTGTGATGAAGAAGAGTGGCTTCTTCAATCTGCTGTCCTTGATAAGACGGGATTCTTTAGGCGTAAGAAGGCAGAGCAAGCCCTTCTCAGTAGGTGGTCTCTACATGGCTGGGGTATTCCTTCACTCAAACCACCAAGCATAGCGGGTGTAGGTCTTACTCCTGTGTTCGCAGGTATTCTCCAAGCCGGAATAGAGAGAATTGAATCGAAAAGGTATCGGATGCGGTGGGAAGAGAAATCTCCCGAGGCTTGCCTTCTGAAATTAGAAGGCTCTCAGTATCCAATTGCTGCAGTTGGAGGTGCATGTGAAACATATTCTGCAGGTATTCCATACGATCTCGAAGTAGAAAACCAATGGCGCATAGACGGACAAAAGTATCATCTAATTCCAGCTGGTTTATTTCACCGTCTGCAAGAGTCTTGTGCAGGTTTAGTTGCTAATATTGGGGAGGATGAAAGGTCTGTGTGGCCACCATTTGATGACGGATTCTTATCGATTGCAATTGCTTGTAAGTTGTTATTTATTGCAGGTGAAGAGATATTTTTGGCTGTGGGTGAAGATGGCTGGGTCGAAAGTTGCAAGGCATACTTTTCACCAATGGGGCTATCAACTCCAATTTCCGCCAAAACTATTGATTCGAATGGTGGTGTCGAACTGGAATATAGCGACCTCCCAATGCCATCACTCACAGTGGGTTTTCTGGCTGGTGCATGGACACGTAGCGAAGGTAGACCTGTCAAAGTCAGTGTCCGAACCAATGGTAAAAATATGATAATTTCTTTGCAAAGTCGGTATGAAATTGCTTGATTATTATGCTTTAGAAACATAATTGAGTCAAATCATTTACCGTGAAGGTTTATGACCAGAACAGTACTCGAAGAAACTGCATTAACGTGCGGAGCGTATTATCATGACAATGTCACACAACCAAATGGCTTACGTTGCAATAGTTTCAACCATGATTTTTGGTTCACTTTTTGTAGGAGCAACAGGATTCTTTCAGACTAGTGAAGACGCTGGAGATTTCGACCCAGCGGCTGAGGATGATTTGATTGGCGAGGGTTCCAACACTGGCCAGTCTTTGGATTCTGATAACGATGGCCTTCCAGACGCTATTGAAGCACAATATGGAACGGACCCTAACGATCCCGATACCGATAAGGACACCATGTCAGATGGTTGGGAAGTAGAAAATGGATTGAACCCACTAGATAATGGTGAATCCGATGATGCAGATAATGATCCTAGTGAAGCGAACTCTGATGGAGCTGAAGAACAGGAAGAAGAAGACTCCTGGCCAGACCCTGACGACGGACCGAAAGGAGACCCTGACCGCGACGGACTAATTAATTCGGTTGAGGTATTAGAAGGTACAAACCCAAGACTAGCAGACACTGATGGTGATGGGCTGAACGACAAGTGGGAAGTAACATACAAGCATGTAGTCAACCACCCTGCAGGGAACTATACTCTCTTCAATCCACTATCTGCGAACTGGAATTGTGTTGAATTAAATGATGCAATGGAAGAATCATTAGAGGACCACTTCAATGGTCAGAATGGAATTGCAGATTGGAATGTCCTCGCAAATGGTGCCGGTGAGCACTCGTGTGACCAGGTTCTTGATTCAGATTCAGATGGCTTGTTCAATCTAGAAGAAGAAGCATATGGCACAGATCCAACCAAGGCAGATTCTGATGGTGATTTGCTAGATGACATTCATGAAATTTCTAATTCAACTATTTCAGTAATGAAAGCGACTGGACAGAATTGTGGTCTGAGTCTACTCGACCCAGTCACAAGAGATGCACCTTTCGCTTCTGCTGCGCTTGAAAATGGCCTCGCTTGGTTTAAGGAAGACATGGATGGCGATGGACAACTGAATGGCCCATCCGATTGGGATACCGATGGAGATGGTATGCCAGATGGTTTTGAATTCTGTTTTTCACGAGTTCAAGATCACCCTAGTTCAGGTACCTCTATTGCAGTTTCACAACTACTAGATCCTGCCAACAATTCTGATGGCTATGGAGACTGGGATGAGGATGGCATGAACAACATCGAAGAATACCAGGTCGCACTTACATTTGGGGAAGAAAAGTTCACCTCTCCTTGGCACGCTGACACTGATGAAGATGGTATGCCAGATGGATGGGAGGCTACAAATGGACTCGATCCACGTGATGGTTCCAATGGTGATATCGATTCCGACAGAGATGGATATGATGCAGATGGGGATGGAACAGTAACCTTTGCAACCCTTGAAAATGTGGCCCTCGTTGTAGCAATCGATGTTGAACTAGATGATTGGGTAAGTGCTAACCAAACAGTAGCGCGTGCTAGAATCACACTTTCAGGAGGTAATCAACAAGTTATTCCACTTCTTGCTCCGGTTGAAGGCTATGTATATTCAATCAATGTAGAAGTTGGAGACACAATAGAAAGCCGACTCGATGTATGGGTTGAAATTGTTGAGCTCGATGAAATGTTCACGAACTTGATGGAGTAAAATGCTAGAGACTCTGACGGTGACGGAATTATCGATGGGCGCTCTACAGACCCACTAAATCCAGATACTGACGGGGATGGCCTAAAAGATGGAATCGAGGTAATCGGTTGGGAAATCCTAGTCGTTAATCGAGGAGTCCAGCATACCCATGTCACATCCGACCCTGGACTTTGGGATACCGATGAAGATGGTTTATCTGATTTCAAAGAATTCAGTGAAGTCTGTGACACAGGATCAAATGCATCGAATGCTGATACTGATGGCGATGGATTGCTTGATCAGGCTGAAGCATTGAATGGTTTCTCATGGTATGGTGAAGATTATTTCACTAGCCCTTGTATGTATGACACCGACAATGATGGCCTAGAAGATGGAGAAGAGGTAGTATTGGGTCAGGACAATTTCCTTACACATGCTAATAATTCTGATACTGATGATGATGGTTTGATGGATGGGCATGAAGTTCTATTCGTCCCAAGGCCGTATCAGAATCCAACCAATCCCCTGATTAACGATACTGATGGCGACGGAATGCTTGATGGTTGGGAGATGCAAGTAGAATCTGTTGAAGATAATACAAAATCACACTCACTATGGGTTGCAACTGACCTTTGGTTACCACCTGGCTGTGATTCAATGATCGAGTGTGGTCTAGATTCCGGTGGATATGTTTGGAAGAATTGGCTTGGTGGTTTCATCCTCGAAAAGAAGTATGAAGTCCATGAAATGAACATGACTAATTTTGCTGTACCTGCTAATTCGTTGTGTGGTGGCTGCCATGGACGCTGGGCATTAGACCCATCTGAAGCATCCCTCAAAGACGATACCTATGATATTGACAATGATACACTATCCAATGGTGCTGAAGCCCCAGACAGGTGGAATACGAACCCTGTGGATGATGATACTGATGGTGATATGTTACCGGATGGATGGGAAGTCACCTATTCTGAACAAGCATTGATTCTCGGTCTTCTTGATAATGAAACCTACAGTGCTAATGGAGCACGTGGAGTAATGGACCCATCGATGAAGGATTCGGATTTAGATGGAATTGATGATGGGATGGAAGATCCAGACCACGATGGTCTGAACCGTACCGGACTAATTGCAAAATATTGCCCATCATACAACGACCCACAGGCGAGCAATTGTCATATCGATCCAGATAGCCCAGACGGAAAAATGTTCTATGACAATCTAGAGAATTATACTAGCTTTGAGGAATATATTAACGGAACAAACCCGATTACCAATGATACAGATGGTGATGATTGGGATGATGGACCAGAAGTATTCTACCAAGATCACGACGATGATGGAATGGCAACTGGATGGGAGTATTACTTTAATTTCGACCCGTATGACAGTGCTGACCGCATGGTAGATACTGACGGGGATGGCCACATCAATTACTGTGAATACAAGTGGGACACCAACCCGCGTGACATCAACAGTTTCCCAGGGCAGGGTCAACTCTGTAATGCCTTTGAGGAGTAATGATGGAGCAAGTATCGAGGACCAGCATTTTGTTGGCTTCGTTATTATTGCTTACGATCCCAGCGCCTCTTGGAGAGGCTGTTTCTACTGGTAGTGCCGAGTTAATTAGTTCGCTAGAAGACGGCGTTTGGGTAAACGAAACCATCACAGCACAAGATGCTAATTGGATTCTTTATGATGTTACAGACCCATATTCGGATTGGGATATACTGCGCAGTGGTGAGTATTTCAGCGAGGTTATTCCTCTAGAAGATAATTTATGGAATTGGTCAATTACTATTGATGTTCAAGGCTTAAATTGTACCTGTTGGCTAGAAGTAAGCCAACCACTTGGATTGCAGAAGGCCTTTCTTAATCGGATTATTTTCATTGGTGAAGGTCCACACAGTCCCGTTCTTTCACCACAACACGATGCGACAGTAATCGTCGATGAGCCTGTTCTATTGTCGGCTCATGGAATACTTGCCGACAGTAATAATTCCGACAGCAAATTGTTTTTGACATGGTGCCTTGCACCCCATGGTGCTTGTGAAGGGGAGTCACAGACTTCTGAAGTTAATACAACGTGGAATGGAAATCTTGGAGTATTTACTCTTGATGCAAGCGAACTCAATCTTTCGGATGGAATCTGGGAATTCACATATTACTTACAAGACTTGTATTTGCGAATATCTCCTTCTGTAAAGGTGATTGTTTATGTTGATCAAACCGACCCTGAAGCGGTATTAATTGCACCCTTGCAAGCACTTGAAGGAGATTCTGTAATAATCGATGGTAGTGGTTCCCGTGACGGTGTTTGGGGTGGAAGTTTACAAGCTATGTGGTATGTTACCCAACCCGATGGTACACTGCGTGTTGCAGAGCAATCAGAGACATCTGGGATGGTCTTTACATTACTTCCAAGTGCATCAGGTAACTATACTGTACAAGTTGACGTTGTTGACATGGTGGGGCGTAGATCTAGTGCAATTGTTGAAATTCACGTAGAAAACGTCGCCCCGGAAATCAAATTGAAAATGGGAGATGCAGAACTTCAAAATCCAAATTCCTGGCAATTGATTGCTGGTGAAGAATTGACGATATCCTCGAATATAATGGATACCGGTGATGATAACTCTACACTTTCTTACAGTTGGTACCTCGATGATGAAATTGTTTCTACTACATTTGAAGTCACAGTTAGTGGCTTAGAAACTGGTACCCACGAACTTCGATTAGTCGTTACTGATGATGATGGCGCCAGTGATACTCATGAAATGGACATAATTGTAACTGCAAAAACATCAGGTGAAAAAGGTGAATTGAACCATTGGGCAATCATTCTAATCCTTTCCATTGTAGGTACAGTATTGTTGCTGATTAAGCGAATGAGCAAGCCTGGAACTGATGCGGTTGTTATGCCAAAATGGGCTGCTGCAGGTAAGGATACAGCCAGTCAAAATGGTTCGTTTGCAAGTGACGAAACACAAATGTGGGATGAAACAATTGCTCCCACTGAAGGCAAGGACTGAAAAATCAGTCCATCTACCGCATACACATGTGGGAGGACTCACTTCAGGTAGTAGGCGCTGAGCCCCCTGCGATCAGTCAAGAAGAATATCGTGCTCGTCAGTCACGACTATTCTCTCAAATGAGGCCTAAGGATTTGCTAATAGTGACGGCGCCACATGAGTCTACTCGCTCTAATGATGTTCAATATCCATATCGAAGCAGTAGTGAAATGATGTATCTTTGCGGTTGGGAAGACCCCGACGCGGTATTTTGCGCCTACAATGAAGCTGGTACGTGGAAAACTACGTTATTTGTCCAGCCAAAAGATCTTCTCAAAGAAATTTGGGAAGGGCGCAGGCCGGGTGTTGAAGGAGCCGTGGAAAATTGGCCAGTTGATGGCGCACACGACCATGGCGATTTATCAGAAATCGTATCGACCATGCTGATAAATTGTTCACGTGTCTTTGTCAAGTTGGGTGTTGACCCCGATATCGATGCCCTTGTTGAAACGGAGATGAAATCCTCTAGCCGGGGGAAACAAAAAATGGGTCTTGGACCAGTTAGCATTGTCGACCCATCGCCGCAAATTAATGAATTGAGGCTTAGAAAATCTGATGCAGAAATTTTATTGATGCGCCATTCTGCAAAAATTGCAAGCCAAGCACACATACAAGCAATGGCTAATACAAAGCCTGGCGTTGGAGAATGGCAGTTAGAAGGAATAATCGAGGGTGTCTTCAAGTATTGCAAATCATCGGGAATTGCTTACCCTTGCATAATAGGGAGTGGTGATAATGCAACAATTCTTCATTATACTGTGAACAATGACACCTGTGATGATGGTGAAGTTTTACTGATTGATGCTGGTTGTGAGTACCGTGGTTACGCTTCTGATATCACACGCTCATGGCCGGTCAATGGCAAATTTAGTGAAGCACAATCCGAAATTTATCAATTGGTTCTCGACTCTCAAGAGGCAGCAATAGCGGAATGTCGTGTTGGCAATTTTTACGATGCCCCGCACAAAACTGCGAGGAGAGTTTTAGCAGAGGGATTGATTCGCCTCGGCGTTATCTCTCAACCACTAGATGCTGCACTCGCAGATGATGGCGAATTGAATCAATGGTATATGCACAACACAGGCCATTGGCTTGGACTAGATGTACACGATGTTGGTGTGTATCAGCCCGATGGTGAACCGCGTCTACTCGAGGAAGGGATGGTTATGACCGTCGAACCAGGCCTGTATTTCGGTGCTTGGAGGCCTGATGTAGATTGCCCTCCTCGCTATGCTAATATTGGTATTAGAATTGAAGATGATGTGCTTATCACAAGTAATGGCCCGGATGTTCTTTCAAAAGATTGCCCAAAAACAATTGAAAATATCGAATCGATTGTAGGAACCGCCTGAGGTGGTATCTTTGACTTGGAGTAAAATTCTATCCGAACATACTGCATCTGGCAACCGTCTAACTACTGAAGATGCAGTAGTACTGTACCGTGATGCTCCGCTACACTCACTCCGTAGGGCTGCAAATACTAGACGTAAGCAAATAAATGGGAATGAAGAAGTGACATACCTCATTGACCGCAATATCAACTACACTAATATCTGTACAATCAATTGCCAATTTTGTTCATTCTATCGACCACCTGGTCATGAAGAAACTTATACTCAGACAATCGATGAAATAAGCCAACGTGTGACGGAATTGGAGCAAATAGGTGGCGTGAGGATTCTTATGCAAGGGGGTGTAAATCCCGAACTAGGAATTGAATATTACACAAATCTGCTTAGATCATTGCGTACCCTTCATCCGAGTATTGACTTAGACTGCTTTTCTCCAATTGAAATAGAAGGGATTGCTGATGTAGCAAAAATAACCACCTTGGAAGTACTACAGCATCTAAAGGATGCAGGAATGCATGGGTTACCCGGTGGTGGTGCTGAAATGTTAGTCGATGATGTGCGTAAGGACGTATCTCCAAAAAAAGGTGCGCCTGAAAACTGGTTACGCGTAATGTCCGAGGCTCAATCACTAGGTTTAGTCACCAGTGCAACGAATGTTTTCGGGTTTGGAGAATCGGTAGAAGATCGAATCGAACATATGAATAGAATTCGCGAACTCCAAGACCAAAGTGTTGCCAAATACTCAATTGGATTCACATCATTTATTGCTTGGCCAGTTCAACTCGAAAACAATACTTATGGAAAGCGCAATCAAGGGAAAAATCGGATTGAATTAGGGGCAGGTCCAAGCGAATACTTACGCCATGTTGCAGTGTCCAGATTATTCTTTGACAACATCAGCCACATTCAAGCATCATGGCCCACTATGGGGCTATCCATTGCACAAATGGCCCTCCTCGGAGGTGCAGATGATGCAGGCTCTACGATGATGGAAGAGAATGTAGTATCTGCATCAGGGACTGATAAAATAGAGGCCAGTGAAGTTGAATTGCAGAATGCCATTGTACGTGCAGGTTTTCGCCCAGTAAGGCGTAACTCACGGTACGTTAAGCTAGAGACTCCGGCCCCTGAAATAAAACTCGATCAGTTAGCTTCGCCGCCGCCTTCTCAGTTTTGATCATACCAAATTAACCATATATTTGCTCGAATTTCACGTCCGCCGCCATTGGTATCTTGTGGGACATATTCTTGACCATTGAAAAGCCCCTTGTACAGCAAATTGTTCGTCGATGAATTATCGACCCAATCTGTGATGTCATATGTCCATTGCTTAACATCCTGACCTGCACACCAGCCTGCCCTTCCATATGGCCAAGAACCAAATTGATTGGCTACTACACCAGCATCTACTTCCTTCTCACATCCTTGACTATCATGCACGATCGGATGCCATTCATACGCGTGGTTTGCTCCAATGTAGTAGTGGTGTTCATGATCACAGAATTCTGCACAATTCGCTTGGTCCTGGTTGAAACCATGTCCTGTAATTGTTGCTACAATTTTGACATGGTGGTAATCTGCAAGTGTGGTGAAATTGTGCTGTCTTTTGTAAGTAGATTCGTTATTGTATTGTCCATTAAATTGACCGCCAGTGAACACACGTTCTCCACTACTACTTCTCTCTCCAACATCCCAGTCTGAGAATAGTAATTTAATGGTCATAGTGCCCTTATTTGCACCTTCATATTTGAATGTACGAACATCATTTTCTTCAAGCATGAAAAGATAGGGGGTGACATCAGTTAACCAGCGTCCTTCACGGCCATATGTCGTGATCCACCTAATGAATTCAGTTCCACAAGCAGAGGAATCATTACGTTCACAAATTTTGAGATATGCCAAGTAATCCCATTCATGGCATCCACCATAACTTCCATCCGACTTTGCATATCGGTTTCGCCTTTCATCACAGGCATGTTCATGGAAAACTTCCAATGTATCATATTTGGAAATATTATCTGGTAAATTCATTGTAATATTTTCATATTTTGAACCATATCCTCCCTGCCAACCACCACTGTGCCATGTTTCATCTACAATGGTTACCGCATGCACATTCGGGTCGTTTTCTCTTACTTCAGTCGTAAATTCATAATTATACATCCGAGCTTCATATGCCCAATGTGTAATGTCGTTGGACTGGGTTGTCCAAGCATATATCGAACCAATTTCTCTCGCACGCTGGAATCTATCAATTCCATAATACAGAGAACCCCAGTTATTGATTAAATCTCCTAGACCACCACTTGCAGTTGACATGTCTTGGTCGATATAGTGTATCCTACCATTCCACTGTAACTCCTCGTTCGGATTTAATGCATTTTGAACAGCAGTCTTTCGACCCATTACATCATTATGGTAGGAATTATCAAATGAACCATAAAACAGATGTGCGTTATCGGGTAACTGTCTAATCATTGAACCGGGATTTTTTGACCAGTCGGCATTATTGCCATTGCCTGAAGAGTCAGTATATTTGAACAAGAAGATGTAAACATCATCGCCAGTCCATTCATTTCTAAACGACCAAGTCCCATCTAGGGTTGGCACAGAGAAATGTGCAACAGTGTCCATTCTGCCATCACCGTGGCCGTTTTCCTTCCAAGAAACCGGTAATTGGTAGACAGCACATCCGGTGCTATCAGGTGTCCATTTAGCCAATGTGCCGGGGCATGTATCCACATTGGAGAACACTCCATCCCCATCTAGGTCTGCACAGCCAAAATTGTTTACAATATTCCCAGCAGGTGTACCGGGGCATGTATCTTCAGAATCCATGATTCCATCAGCATCAGTGTCTCTTTCGGTTGCATCACAACCCCTTTCATCGATATCTTGGGCATCGAGCGGAGAGCGAGGACACTCATCGAGGGTTACACCTGTTTGGTTGACATCATTAACGCCATCAGAATCGTCATCCTCATCTTCTGAAAGGTCATTGCACCCATCACCATCATAATCAAATTGTGAATTGCTAATCCAGTTTGATAAACCTCTCCAACAGTCATCTACAGTGTCGTTAACCTGGTCATTGTCATCATCATGGTCTTCAGTTGAATCTTCACATCCATCTCCATCCCAATCAGTGAATGGCTTTGATTCCCATCCAACTTCCCCAACCGGGCACGAATCATATTGGTCAAATATCCCGTCATTATCATCATCATCGTCAATTGCATTTGAACAACCATCACGGTCATAATCATTTTCGGGAGTGCTTATCCAACCTATGTCTGATTTACAATCATCATCGACATCTGGAATGAGATCATTATCATCATCTCTGTCCTCTTCGAAATCGTGGCATCCATCGCCATCGTAATCTGTTGCTTCATTTGGGACCCACCCCTCATCCTCACCAAATCCTTGTGGGCATGAATCAGCATCATCTAGTACTCCATCTCCATCGAGATCATCACTTGCAAGAAGAATCACCCGGACTAATCTAGTATCTTCGCTACTAGTCCATTTGCCGCAAATTGCTGTAATCGTAATATTTTGGGATTCTTCAATAACACCTTGGCTAAGCGAAAATTCACCATCCGCATTTGGGACTTGCGTACTAGTCCCATCTCCAATTGAACAGGAGGTTGTATCGGAATGGATTACCTTACCAGTAATTGTTAGAGGTGAAGATACTTCCAGTTCGATTATCGAATCTACAGAAAGAATAGTGTCACCCTCATCTGGTGGTTGAACGGTAATATTGATTTGTGATTTAATTGAGTCATCCAGCCCCTCGATGACTAATCTCACAATGATACTCCAGTCACCAGGCTCATCAGGCATGAATATCAATCGAATACTCTCGCCCGAATCGATAAATGTACTTTCTATTGAGCGAACCCCACTTGGAGAAATAAAATCCGACTCATATGTGCGTACTGAATCAAAAGGCTGGATTGTAACAAAACCCTCGATTAAAACAATGTCGCCAACTCCTATACCTCCGGCTAATTCCCCGAAGGTCATGTTGGCTACAATTTCGGTGGGCATTGGTTTTGAATCGTCATCACTAACTCCAGTTTCTGAACCAAAGCAGCCTGAGAGGAGCATTATCAAAGTTAGGAAGACGGCACCGAATGCTTTGCTCTCCATGCCATTACACATGCGGTGAAGCACATGAAACCTTCCTACAAATTATCACTTTCAGTTCTGCCATCTGAGATTTCGATATTATCATTGACAGTAGCCGAATCGCGGTGCGCAACAACTAGCGGGTATACCCAAAGAAGAGGTCCACCCTCCTTTCGAGTTATGTTGATTATTAGCTCCCAATGAACACGCACAAGACCTCCATAGAGGGTTCCTGGCCAATCGCCAGTTGGGGGTTCTAGATCAAATTCTCCACCTTCGAGACCTATTACTTTTGAACCACCTTTACTCATTATTCGCATAGGTCGCAGGAATACACCGCCTGGGACATCATTGCGTTGCATGGGAGCATCCTCTCCCATTCCGGTTCCGTCATCAAGCCCCTCCTCCCAATGGTGTGGTAGTGGCGTCGTTAGACCAGGTGGTGGTTGTCCATCTGGGTCTCTGCCAAGAGCTGCGAATACTTTGTGCCTTGCTGGAGGTAGAATTCCAACACGCCATGAAGCTTTAGCATCAACCCAATTTTCTGATGTCCCTTCGAGTTTGATTTTTCCTCTCAGATTGGAACCACTTTTTACATCCTGTAAGGTGATTTCAGGACTTAGTGGTGAACTGGATAAGAATAAATTCTGTCGGCGCAAATCCCCAATGTTGGCAGCGACTCTCAGAATAATCGGTGTTACCATTAGCGGGAATACGATGACCGTCAATAACGGGTAATCAAGCATACCTAGCCTGATTTTTCCAGTACCAAATGTTGAGATTCCGAGAGAATCTTGTATTGGGATTGTGAATAAATAAAACAGACATACAAGTAAAACCACTGCAATGACATTGATAAATTTCCTAGCCTTTGCATGAATTGGATGGGGGCGAAGGTACCAACCAGTTCGTTGTTTTTCAATAATCTGGGGTGTCTCCCCGTGGTATTCAGAATTAGTTTCATGCTCACCTTCGACAATTCGTTCGACAATCCAAGAATCTTCTTTTCCTAGACGGAACGATGGGATAACTGGGCCATCAACTGTAAACGAGTGCTCGACAATCGGAATTTTATCAGCATTCAATTTACTGGACTCAAAAGGAGGATAACGGATTCGATGCTTGACATTTACCATATTGAAACACCTCAAGCAAAAAGCAATTTAAAACCGGCTTTAAGCGCAAGTTTACGGAAAGCAGGAACCTTTCGTAGAAGGGTCATGCCCAGTGGAACTGGATGTTCAATATCGCCTTCGCGATTGATAAGGTCCAATACTTCTGGTCGATTGAACATTTCAAAATGGGAGTCTAATGTTTCATCATCCGGTGTCGAAACAAGCAAATCCCTCAAGGCGCGTGCCCTGTCTTGTTCTTTCCTGAAAGTTTTGAATGGTTTACAAACTGTTGCTAAATCACTAGCACTAAGGCGCCCACTGACAATGGACTTTACGAGTTTTTCAATAATGGATTCAACCTGTCTGAAACCGGGTCCTATGCCGCCTCCAGTAGTGGGTTTTGCCATTCCAGCAGCATCTCCTATTACCATGACTCGATCTTTGAATGGCTTCTGGATGACCCCGCATGGAACAGGGCCGCAATATCGTGCAATTTCTTTGACATCGGCAAATCTTTCTTTCCACAATGGATGGGAAAGTAATGTATCGTAACATTGCTCTACACTTCTTCCATCTAAATCTTGAGGGCGAGACCAAACTCCTATGCGGTGTGTATTATTTCCGCTTGGAATAACCCAGGCAAATAACCCTGGTGCGACCTCACTTCCAGTGTACATCTCTAGCCAATTTGATTTACCAGTAAGGCCACTAACATCTGCTTGGAATCCAATCATCATTTCTTTAGGGCGACCAAGCCTAAAGTGCCGTCTTGTCCATGAGTGGGCGCCATCAGCACCAACTAGCAAATCGCATGTTATGTCGACAATTTCTCCTTCTCGCTGAATCTTTAAGTTCACACCATTTTGTGTGACCGTTGCGTCAATTGGCTTCGAAAGTAACCACAAATGTGCGCCTGCAGACATTGCTTGGGCAACCACTCCTTGGTCGAAACGCTTTCTGCAAACAACGTGGGTTCGAGTTTTTCCATCTTGCCCAACAGGCACTGCAATTCCAGATGGAGAGTGAATTATTGCCCCATCTATGTCTTGGAGTATAGTTTCATGGAGGTTTACCATATTCATTGCAGGGGGATTTACTAAACCGGCGCATTGGAAAGGCCTACCGATTTCAGCATGCTCTTCGATCATCAGTGTAGAGATTCCTCGTGATGCCAATTCAGTAGCCAATCGGCCGCCGACCGGGCCGGCGCCAATGATTACTACCTGATGGTACATCAGCCACTTCTGCGGTGGTCTCCGTTGTCAAGGTTGTGCCATTTCACTTCTTTGCGAAGCGATATCCGACTGATTCGTTACCCTTGATGAACAAAGAAGCTGTGAATGGTTTACCGGCTTTTTTCGAAATAAAGTCCTCAAAGGGACCTACCTTTTTCTTTTCGATGAGTTCTTTCGCCTCTTCTCGAGTGATGGCACGTTTACTCATTTCCCGCATGATTGAAATTGAGCAACCTTCTGAATTTGATTCTGACATATAATGCGTTTCAGTTTCAATTATCCCGACATTATGTTTGGGGCATAATCCAACAACACCTTCCACAATTGGGAATTTAGTTGCATCTGCTGGAGGGGCCCTCGGCGGGAACTCGAAGCCAACCTTTTTGGCTTCCACTATTAGATATGCAGGGAACGGTTTTCCGCGTTTTGATGTAAAATCTTCAATCAAATCTGATTTTCCTTCGGTCAGTATTTTTTTGGCCTCATCTACTGAAATATCACGTTTGCATATGTTCTTTCCAAGTCCTCTGAAGGTACATTCTGCATTATCACAGGCATATGCACTTTCACCAATACGAATGACTCCATGATCACATTTTGGACAGGGGCATAGTTCTTCATCATTGGCGGTAGTAGTTTCAGTCGCACTTCCTGCAACCTTAACTTTCCCATCATCACCAATGCTAACAGATACCTCATATGGGTCGCCATTGCGTGAAAAGAATCCATGCAATTTTTCTATTGATTTTAGTTCGAGTAAACGAGAAGTTGTCGACCTATCAAACCAACGGCCACTAGAATCCTTCCACATTACGAATGAACAACCACTGTCGCGCCCTTCATTTTTCTCACAAATATATGAAAGGACAGTTTCGCCAACATTCGCAGAACAAAGTGGACAACACCCAAGAGGTTTTTCAGCAGAATATAATTTTGCTCGGTCGTGGTCACGAATACCGTCAACCATTTGTTGAACTAAATCCTTAATTCCGCCCATGTATGATTCCCTATCGTAATCCCCCTTCTGGACATTACCAAGTTTTGATTCCATTTCCCCGGTCAACTCAGCAGATGTAATCCACTCAACAGGAATTCTCCTCAAAATATCTATCAATTTAATGCCGTGTGCAGTTGCTCTTAGTGAGCCACCCTTGCCACGACCAATAAACTCCCTTAGGATTAATTTTTCAATTGTTTCTGCACGTGTAGCGGGAGTTCCGAGTCCCTTTCCTTTCATAGCTGCTGCTAATTCTTCATCCTCGAACTTCTTTCCAGCGTGCTCCATCAGTCGCAGTAATCCTGCTTCTTTTAATCGGCCAGTTGGTTTAGTCTTCTCTTCCTTAAACTCATGAGAATCAAGTGTGGCAGCACTTGGGTTAGCAGATAGCGCACCCCACCCTGCAGGCAAATCTTGTTTCTTAGGTCGAACAGCACGCCATCCAGGGGTTGTCAGACTTCGACCTTCTTTTACGAAGTTCTGATTCTGTTTTGTCGCGATTCTTTTTTCGACTTTCCAAATGGATTCTGGATGGAATGAGGCAAGAAATTGCCTTGCGACTAAGTCATACAATTTTTTCGCATCAGCACTCATGTTTTCAGGAGGAATCTTTCCGGTTGGAATAATTGCAAAGTGGTCAGAAACCTTAGAATTATCAAAATTTCTTTTTGCATTGGATAGCCCATTATCGACCAATCTTTTTGAATGTGGGGCTAGATTATCCTGTG
>ERZ1046148.398-NODE-398-length-27291-cov-6.170216_pt1 | contig 27291 bp, 20 predicted proteins | sample MGYA00383090_ERZ1046148 | MGnify/ENA primary metagenome ERZ1046148 (study PRJEB29581, sample SAMEA5548360) | metagenome | biome: marine; feature: coastal; material: water | depth 25 m | study: Short-term variability in the microbial, nano- and picoplankton... | reverse complement strand
CTAGGGTCTCTGTGATGGTTTGTCCTTGAATTTGGTCGGTGCTAACTGCTTTCATTTTTTTGTCAATTTACGCAACTGTAGTTCAATCCAAGCCGCCAGATGCCAACAACTTTTGCCATGTCGACTCGTTAACTGACACAGGAAAGTCTTGACCTAAACTGTTGAGCCAATCAATTTCTCGTGAGGCTTGCAAATCAGAAATAACCTTGCCCTTGCATTCATCCAAGGCCTTAGGTCCTGCTGGCTGACTGGTGACCGTGGCAGCAACAACCCAGCCTTTGCCATATTGGGCAGGTCCCGTGACGGAATCCCCCAAAGCTGCATAAGACAAGAAAATAGCTGCCTTTTGAGATGGCGTGGATTGCCCAACTTCCAAATTTTCGTAATCATCACTGACCACCGCGAGGGCATCCTTTGCCTGCAAGACCCGCATCACTTTTTCTGTGGGCGTGCCCTGCCTAAGCATTTTGACAGCCTGCTTTGCCATCCCTTCTTTGTCCAAGGTGAACAAGGTACCACTGTAGCGATCTGCCCACTGATAATTGGCTTGATTCTCATTGAAAAAGGCCTGCAAGCGGCTGCTATCCATGGCATAATCCCACACTTCCTCCCGCATGAGGTCAAAGACCAAGATTCCTTCGCGGTACTCTTGTGCCAAGTAGCGAAAGGCGTCATTTTCTATGGGCAAACGCTTTTCAGCTTCTTTGATCATCAAGCCCTCAATGAGGCGATCCAGCTGGCCATAGACCTGCTCCTTGGTGAAGCCCTCTGGCAAACCTTGTCCTGCCATGGCCGCGAACTCAGTTTGAGACAGCGTCACCTTGCCCTTCACCCCATCAAAGCTCAAGGCCGCCTTGCGCATATTGGTTGTTGATTTTTCTTGTGCCATTGCATTCATCACTGCATCGAGAGATCGACCGTGAACCTTCAAACCGTAATCTTTCCTCAATCGAGCGATATAAGCCTTCTGGCTTGACCTTGAACGGTCATCACGGCGAATTTTTGTCTTGAGATTACCTTGAACACGCTCTAGATCCGGTACTTCTGTCAGAGCCAAGCGTTGAATGATATGCCAACCCATGCTTGAACGAATCGGCGCGGTGAAATCGCCATCATTTTCAATACCAAATGCAGCATCCTCAAACGCAGGTAACATCTCGTTGAGGCCAAATGGCTTCAACGTTCCTCCCTTGGATGTCGAGGTGATGTCCTTGGAATATTTGCGTGCCATGTATCCAAAATGCTCACCATCTAGCAGTTTCTGATGCACCTCTTGCATGGTAGGTAGTGCCTCGGCCGCAGATTCCTCATCCTTTGCTGGCATAAAAATGTGCGCGACTTCAACCTGGTATCTCGCTGGTCGTCTACCAGTCACCTTGATTAAATGGTAACCAAACTGGCTTCGGATAGGACCTACAATCTCACCCTGGTTGGCCTGGTAGCAGGCTGACTCAAAGTCATAGACCATGGCAAAAACATTGAACCACCCCAGATCGCCACCTCGGGAAGCACTGTAACTGTCTGAAGACACATGCTTTGCAAGCACCTCAAATGGCTCACCGCGGGTGATGCGTTTTTTGATGACCATCAATTGCTTGTAAATCCTTGCGGTATCTGCCGGTAAAGCATTTTCAGGTAAATCGAACATGATGTGCGATGCCCTGACGTCAGTCTGCATGCGTGCATAGGTCTCTTGCAGCAGCTTTTCATCGCTTTTGCGGTCACTCATGTATGGCTTGAGTAATTCACGATAATAGCCATTGTACTCCCGAAGAAACTGTGCAAGGGTATCCTTTCCTGCCGATTCAGCCAATGCCACCTTTTGCTTGAATTGGCTGTAAAGCTGGAGGTATTCCCTGGGGGACTTAGGGTCAATGCCGTGGCCGACATCTTTGTTTTTATTGAAAACATACATGAACTCACCCACGGTAACCGCCTGGTCAGCCACTGTGAACAGGGTGGCATTGTGGTTCAAGCTTTGAGCCTGAACAAGGCTGGCAAAGGCAAAAAGGAGTATGAAAAGGGTCTTGCGCATCATGAGTTAGAAGTTTGAGGGGCGAATTTAAGTCCTGAACGGCTTAATACATCCACTTCCCTTGGTAAGGATCGTAGGTATTGATGCCAAATTTGAATTTGAACCCTTGAGGCACGATGGTGCCTGGCCTTGATACGTAATACATGCCCCATCGCATGCTCTGATCATAGAGCTTGAATTTTCGCTCTAACCCCACATAAGTTTCAACCTGCAATAGGCCAAATTCTTCTGTCCAAACGGCACCATTACCTAAAGCCAACTCAAGGTTCATGCGATTGATCAAGGGAACCCATTTGAGCAAAGCCCCTTCAAAGTGATGGATTGCATAGAGTTCCATGTAAGACTTTGGGGTGTGGTAAGAACCCTGCAAGGTTTGCAGTGAAGTCAACGGATCCGAAAACAACCCCTTGTCTGACCCACGGAAATAGCGGTGCTCAATCAATTTAACCTTGCTGTAATCGTCCGTGAAGAATGATCCACCTCCAGCTCGCCAATAACTGTAGCCCATGCGAGGCCAGTTCACATCCTGCATCATGGACAGTTCCAGGTGACTGTAATCCACGTCAGATCCCATGAAATCAGGAATACCCCTGGACAGTTTCAAGCGTACATCGGGGTACTCGCTTCCAAGGATCAACTTTCGGTTGCCTTTAAGAATGTAGCGCTGCTTATGTCGGTACAGCATGTCTACAGCTACCAAAGCCACCGTGTACTCCTCAAAATCAGTAGGTAGGTTCAACTCGCCAAACAGCTCATTGGACCAATCAGCAAATGTCATGTTATCAATGGGCAGTCTGTCTGAAAAATCAAAGCTGAACTTTGCATACAAACCATTGACAAGTTCCGACCGATGGCTGCCGCTGAAGAACACCCGTCTGGCAAAGTTGCCTCTAGAAAATGTTGCCAGCAAGGATTCATAACTGTTGAGCACAATGAAGTCATCCCCAATGGACAATTTGACTTCAGCAAAGCGCTTGGGGTCATACATGAAGCGTCCTTCAACCTTGCCCTTGATATCCTGGTTCTTGAAGCCATAATTGAGATTGGCAGCAAGGGTGAATCGCTGATCATTGTTGAATTTTCGCTGAAAACCAAATGCTGGTGCCCACCGCATGCCACCAATACCCATGGGTCTAAATTGAGAAATCAATGGCGAATAATCATAGCGGTAACCTTTGCGATGGTTGCGGTGGCCCCAACCGGTAAGCAGCGGCTTGTACCATTTGAAGCTGTTGTACACGGTCTCCACAGAATCCTTGAACCCATCGCTGTCATGGTACAAGCTTAAGCTGTCCTGGTAGCTGATGTGCCGATTCTGTTCCTGGGTCAAGGGGAGGCGTCGAATCCGCTCCCATGTTTGAGCATCCTGTGTGAAGGCATCCGCTGCATAGGATCTCACTGCCAATTCAGGCGCCTCCCATGTGGGGTTTATTTCATGGCTTTCAAGCAACATTTCAACCCTTGCGTTCATACCCCCAGGACCGCGATAGGTCCAAGTGCTTGTGGTTGGCATGTCAATATTTGGGTCCAGGTTTTCATAGGATTGGCTGACATGCACTGAGTCCAACCCCACCAACACGTGAGCAGGCAACAGAATATCCGATTGCATCAATTGACCCGTTTCGACCACCAACACCATGGTCCCAGACAAGCCCTTACCACTCACCTTAGGCTGAAAATGGACGCTCACCAAGCCCTCTTCCTGCAAGGAGTCATTCGCAATCCAAAAACGGTAATGCCATGCCGCATCAACAGCCAGTGGGCTGACAATAGGCTGACTCAAAAAGCGGCTCAAGTGAATGCTCTGCTGCCAGAGATTCAAGTCTGCATCGCCGAGCCCTTGAATCCAATGATCTGAAGAGCCTCCAAGAGATTGGCTCGTTGGGACAATGTCATCACGGGGGCTGCCCATTTCTACTGACATTGACATCTCCATTGAATTGCCAAATTCGGGCAAACTGCCTGCCTGGTGTTCATCGATGGCCAGGATGACATCCCTGTGGGTCAATGGGTAGCGAACCCATGAGTCAGCCACGAATTCCAGGAGGTGGTCCCTACCCATTGAAACGAAGCTGCTTTTCACATGGGTCGTGCACCGAAGACCTTTGATTGCCCCGCGCTGAGCTTGCGCACGCAAACGGGCTTGTGACATGATTTTCTTGACCCACGCATCTGGGTCCGCAGACAACTGCACTGTTTGCAACTGAATGGGGTCAGTCACTTGTGCTTGTAGACTGAGCTTGAAAACAAGCACCACAATGAGGAAAAGTGGTCTCAACATGCTGGATTGGTTGGCACAAACATACTAAGATTTCATGTTACCTTGTTTGCATGAACAAAGGGGTGATTTTGTTGCTGATTACATGGATATGCACGGCCTGTAGCGAGCCTGACAATGCATGCCTGAATGACCGTTTACCTGACTTCAAAGCATGGTGTTGTCCCAATGGTTCAACGGTAAGCACTTACCACTTCCAAGGTGACCTGGTGCAGGTTTACCAACCTGGAGCCTGTGGAGCTGACTTTCCTTCTTATGTCCTTGGTTCAGCTTGTGACACACTGGGATTCCTTGGTGGAATTGCTGGATTTACTGACATTCAAGGGGTAAATTTTCCCAGTAATGCCACCTTCGAAAAAGTCATCTGGAGCAATTAGGAGAATGGCTGACAAAGCCGGACTTTTGCGGGATGCAAATGACCCTTGGATTGATTCGTGAACGCAAGAACCCGCCTGACCAGCGCGCAGTCCTCAGCCCTAGTCAATGCAAGGAGCTATTGCATCACTACGCAAGCCTACGCATCCTGGTTGAACCCAGTGAAATACGGGCATTTGCCAACCAAGATTACGTGGATGCCGGATGCCAGTTGACGGACCAATTGAGCGATGCTGATTGGCTGCTTGGCGTCAAAGAGGTGCCGGTAGACCATCTGCACCCTGGCAAAACACACTTTTTCTTCTCGCACACCTACAAGCGACAACCCAGCAACCGTGACCTATTGAAGGCTTGCGTTGACAAAGGGGTTCGCTTGATCGACTGGGAGCTGCTCAAGCACAACCATGATCGGGTGATTGGCTTTGGCGTCTACGCAGGACTTGTTGGCGCCTATGAAGCCTTGCGTGGCTATGGCATGAAGCGCAAGGAATTTGACTTATCACCTGCTTTGAAATTAGGCACCGTGTCTGAACTCAAACGCAGTTTGCAAGCGGTCAACACTTCACTGAGGGCTGCTATCACAGGCTCTGGCCGCGTAGCCTCAGGCGCAAGAGACATGCTATTGGCAGCGGGCCTCAAGGAGGTCAGTCACGAGGCGTACCTGAGCAATGAACACGCAGCCTGCTTCACCGTGCTTCCCGCATCAGCCTACGTTCAAAGAAGTTCAGATGGCGGCTTTGACAAAGGCGAATTCTACCAGAACCCAGACCTTTACCGCAACAATTTTTTGCAGTTTGCAAGTTGCACAGACCTGTACCTCGCTTGCCATTACTGGAAAGATGGCAGCCCGCCATTTTTTACTGCTGAAGACGCCTGTCATCCTGACTTCAAAATCCAATTTGTGGGTGACATCAGCTGCGACATTGATGGACCTGTGGCTTGCACGTTAAGACCTAGCACTGCCGATTCACCCTTCTATGGTTGGAATCCACAAAAGCATCAGGAAACTGACCTGCTTGCAAAAGGAAGCATTGGCGTTTTAGCCGTGGACAACTTGCCCTCCCAAGTGCCAATGGATGCCACAGAGGGATTTGGCAAGGCCTTCATTGAGCAGGTACTCGAGCCCCATCTCATGGGTGAAGGAGAGGACATGCTCTGGCAGGCCAGCGAATGCGCCAATGGGTCACTGACAAGCCAGTTCAAGCATTTGGCCGGCTACATGCAGGCCATGGATCTGCAGGATCACCCTGTGAGTCAATGGGAAAGCCTCATTTTGCAATCCATCCAAGAGGTAAAGAATACCTTGGAAACCCTTGCCAACCAAGGCGATGAACCAACCTTTCGCAACACGGTGCTGGCCATGGAGCAGATGGGGCATGTGCTGGACCAGCATACCTCTGTCATTTTCAATGCCAACTCAGCCTGCACAACACCTGAAATTCAACGCATCACTCAGGCCGTCTCTGCCCCCTTAAGCGAATTAGGCAATGACATCATGTCCCACCCTAAGCTCTTTCATCGGATGGATGCCGTCATGCAGTCCGAGCATGGGCTTGATGGCGAAGATTTGATGCTTTTGAAGCGAAGCCACAGCAGCTTTGTTCGCAATGGTGCCCTGCTTCCAAAAGAGAAACAAGAACAATTGAAGACCTTGAGCGCCGCATTGGCAAAGGCGACATTGACTTATTCAGAACAGGTATTGGCCGACAGTGAATCCTGGTTCATGGCTGTGACTGAAGCTGAGCTTGAGGGCTTGCCGGGAAGTGCAAAGACCACTGCTGCTCAGGCTGCCCTTGATCGAAACCTGGATGCAAGCCATGCCATCACCCTCGATGCACCCACCTATGTGGCCGTCATGACCTACGCAAAGGATGGCAACCTGAGAGAGCAGCTCTACCGGGCATTTGCGATGCGATGCAACCGTGGCGATGGTAATGACAACAATGCACTGATGGCAGAGATAGCCAACCTTCGCATGCAGCGAGCACAATTGCTTGGCTACAATTCCCATGCAGATTACGTGTTGGAGGATCGCATGGCGAAAAACCCTGCAACGGTAAACGGGTTCCTTGGGAATTTGCTCGACGTAGCCATGCCCGAAGCACGAAAGGAATGGTCTGATCTTCAAACCTTTGCTGCACGGTCATTGGAATTACCTGAAATGCAACGATGGGACCTTGCCTTTGTTTCGGAGCAATACAAGCAAGATCAACTTGAGCTTGACAGCGAGGCACTGAAGGTTTACTTCCCTTTGAACCAAGTCCTTGAAGGGGCCTTTAAGGTGGCCAATCAATTGCATGGATTGACCTTTGTGCATGAAGCTGACAACCCCAGCTACCATGAAGACGTTGACTGTTATGAAGTGTGGAATGCACAAGGTGACTTTGTGGCCCACCTGATGGCAGACTGGCACCCCCGAAAAGGCAAGCGCAATGGCGCATGGATGACCAGCTACCGAACGGCCTATCGGGAAAATAATCAAGAACACAAGCCTGTGATTTCTATGGTATGCAATTTCAGCAAAAGCCATGGTGACGAACCTGCCTTGCTCACATTCCGTGAGGTAACCACCCTGTTTCATGAATTTGGCCACGCCTTACACGGCTTGATGGGGGAAGGATCACATGCCTCCTTGACCGGCACCCATGTCCTGTGGGACTTTGTGGAGCTGCCCTCACAAATCATGGAAAACTGGTGCTACCAGCCAGAGGCATTGGTGCTGTTTGCTAAGCACTACCTGACTGGAGAGCCCTTACCTGACAGCGAAGTGAAGAAAATTGTCAAAGCTGCCACCTTTTTGGAAGGCATAGCCACCGTGCGTCAGTTAAGCTTGGGGTTCTTGGACCTAGCATGGCATCATCGCAGTCAACCTGTCACTGACGGCAAGGCCCTAGAAGCGGAAAGCATGGAGACCTTCAACCTCTGGAACAGTCCAGCCATTGGCATGACATCAACTGCCTTTTCCCATATTTTTGCCGGCGGTTATTCTTCTGGTTATTACGCTTACAAATGGGCAGAGGTCCTGGATGCCGATGCCTTTGAAGCGTTTGTTGAAGCCGGCATTTTTGATCCTGATGTTGCGGATCGATTTGGCCAATTACTCAAGGCAGGGGGCAACGTAGATCCCGACGTCTTGTACCGCCAATTTAGGGGGAGAGACCCCCATGTGAATGCTTTGCTCAAGCGAGCTGGATTGATGACAGATCATGGCTAACATCCGCGCAAAAAAGAGCCTCGGTCAGCATTTCCTCAAAGATTTGACTGCGGCTGAACGCATGGCCAACTGTTTGGAACTTCAAGGCATTGAACATGTCTTGGAAGTCGGACCAGGAACAGGTGTGTTGACACAGTACCTGCTCAATCTCGATTGCACTTTGCATGCCATTGAGCTGGACCGAGAAAGCATCCCCGTCTTGGTGGCAAAATTCCCCAGCCTTGCACAGCGCTTGCATCATGCGGATTTGCTCCGCTGGAAACTTCCTGAACCGCTGACCAGTGAACCCTTTGCTTTGGTTGGCAATTACCCCTACAATATCTCAAGCCAAATCGTCTTCTGGATGATTGATAAGCGTGATCAAATTCCAGAAATGGCCGGCATGTTCCAACGTGAAGTTGCATTGAGACTTGCCGCTGATAAAGGTTCCAAGATATATGGCGTCACGTCTGTCCTCACACAGGCCTATTACCAGGTTGATTACTTGTTCACCCTGGATGAGCATGCATTCATCCCCCCACCCAGGGTGAAGTCTGGTGTGATTCATCTTCGACGCCATGCAATCATGCCTGATGTCCCCTACAAGGACTTAGCTAGGGTTGTCAAGACAGCCTTTGGTCTGCGTCGCAAAACCTTGAGGAACGCATTGAAAAGCCTTACCTTTAGCAACCTTGAATTGTTTGAATCCTTTGCGCATTTGCGCGCTGAGCAATTGTCTGTCGCGGATTTCATCAATTTGGCCAAACACTTGAGCCATGAAAACTAAAATCAGCAAAAAACTCCTCAAAGCCCTGGAAGGTCACCTCAATGAGGGGCAAGCTAAGGCAGCCATTGTGCTTCTTGATAGCATGCATGCAGCGGATATTGCAGAATTGGCAGAACAGTTAAGCGATGACCAAGCCATGGTCCTCTTGCGAGAATTACCCAAGGAGCTTTTCGCGGATGTGCTCACCCATTTTGAAGAGGGTGACCGCTCAAGTATTCTTGAATCTTTCACTGGCAAAGAAATCGCAGAATACGTGGTATCTGAAATGGACACCGACGATGCAGCAGACATCATTGGCGAACTACCTGACGAGAAAAAACAGGAGGTCTTAAGTAACCTTGTAGATACTGAATTGGCTAGGGATTTGGCAGACTTGCTCAAATACCCAGATGGCACAGCAGGTGCGTTGATGGCAACAGAGTTGATTCAAGTCAACGAAAACTGGACGGTGCTGAAATGCGTAGCAGAAATGCGCCGTCAAGCTGAAGGTGTTGGCGTGGTTCATGCGGTCTATGTGGTGGATGACAATGAAGTCCTGAAAGGCTCTTTGTCATTGAAGAAATTGCTGACTACCTCCACAAAATCTCCCATTGTAGACCTCTACAGCAAAGATATTCACAAGGTGACAGTCCATGATGAGGAGGATGTAGTTGCCCGCACCATGACCAAGTATGACCTCTTTGTCATGCCTGTAGTGGATGACATGGGACAGCTACTTGGCCGCATCACACTGGATGACATCGTTGATGTCTTGCAAGAAGAAGCTGACAGCAACTACCAGCTCATGTCGGGTCTTTCAGAAGAAGTTGAATACCATGACAGCCTGTTTGAAATGACACGTGCGCGCTTACCCTGGCTCTTGGTTGGTTTGATTGGTGGCATTGTTGCCTCTGGGGTGATTTCCAGCAATGAAGTGGAAATGGGTTTGTGGCCTCAATTGATCTTTTTCATCCCCTTGATTGCGGCGATGGGTGGCAATGTGGGGGTGCAATCATCAGCCATTGTCGTTCAGGCAATTGCCAATGACAGCATCCAAAGAAATTTGGGTGAGCGGCTGCGCCGCGAACTAGGCATTGGCCTGATCAATGGCGCAATTTGCTCCCTGGCGATTTTCCTGTATGCATGGGGGACAGGATTGGACATCATGCTTGCCACCACGGTTGGCAGCTCATTGATGGCAGTCATTCTGTTTGCTAGCTTGTTTGGCACAGCCGTTCCATGGATCCTGAATTACTACGACATCGATCCTGCATTGGCCACCGGACCATTCATCACCACCACCAATGATGTGCTGGGCTTGACTATCTATTTTGCCATTGCCCAGGCATTGCTCTGACATGAAAGGCCTTGTCATTGCACTAGACCCTAGCCATGACATCTTGATTCATGGCTTAATGCAAGCGGGCTATCAGGTAGAAAACCACCATCAGGCCAGCATTGATGACCTGAAAACCCGTTGGCCAGAGGCTGTTGGTCTCATTCTCCGGGGCCGGCTTCCCATCAACCATGAACACTTGCAACAGGCGACGTCCCTTCAGTGGATTGGGCGCTTAGGGTCTGGCCTGGAGCACATCGACGTTGTTGCAGCCAACAAGATGGGCATTGCCTGCTATGCCGCTCCTGAAGGCAACCGCGTCGCCTTGGGTGAACACCTGGTTGGCATGTTGTTAGCGCACACCCATAAGGTGGCATTGGCGCATGAACAAGTCAAACAAGGACTCTGGGATAGAGAAAGCAACACAGGATGGGAAATTCACGGTTCCACGGTGGGGATTCTCGGTTATGGCCACATGGGCTCTGCCTTTGCTGAACGACTCCAGGGTTTTGGCTGCCAACTGATAGCGCATGACAAATACCGCCAAGGTCATTGCCCCTCCTATGTTGAAGAGGTCAGCTTGCTTGAACTGCAACAACGATCAGACATCCTTTCCATTCATCTGCCCTTGAATAAGGAAACCCATGCCATGGTGGATGGGGGGTTTTTGCGTCAATGTGAGAGACATCCCTTGATCATCAACAGCAGCCGTGGTGCCGTGGTTCGAAGCCAGGATGCCTGGGAATTGCTTAAAGAGAATCAATTGAGAGGACTTCTCCTGGATGTGGTTGATTTGGAAAAGGCGTCGTTGCTCGGCCTCCGCAATCAACCCGATTGGTTCAAGGCCATGTGCAACGATCCACGAACCCTGATCACACCCCACGTGGCTGGCTGGAGCGAGCAATCATTCCCCCGAATGGCAAGCATTCTTTTGGAAAAAATCCTCACATACCCTGTCACTGAATAATCGCTTTATCTTTAGCCCATGCGTCAAACACTTTTTACCTTGTCATTGGTGGCTTTAAGCCTCGGTACATTCGCTCAACGCTCCCTTCAATCCGTTGCATGGTCCCTGTCAACAGGCACATCCAGTCACATAGGTGACATGGCCTCCTTTGACCCCAACGCCATGCTGCAGGAATTGCGCCCAAGCCTTCAAACATCTTTGAGCTATTTCTCAGGGCCTCGCTGGGGCCTTGGCTGTGAAATAGGCATTGGATCCATCCATGCTGACAATGCCAATCACGGCAACAACTTGTTTGATGGCTTGTCCGTTGACAGCCGTTACCTGCAAACACAAATGCGATTGACTTACCACCTCTCTCGTTATGGCAAATACTGGCGACGCAATGCCAGCACACCCTACCTGTTTAGTGATGTGGGGTTGCTAATCAGCTCCTCAACCTTTGTGGACGACGTGCCCTACCCCTTGGGTGTGGTCTTTCATGAAGGCACCAATTTCAGTCCATTGCTCGGTGGTGGCATCGGATGGAAGGTCCGACACGGTGAGCACTGGAGCACGTTCATTGAGGGCGGCGCATGGTCCGTACCTGGCGACCGATTGGAAGGCTTCACTTGGGAAGGAGAAGCTAGCGGTTTATTGGGACCATCTGCAGATGCCATTGTGAGTTTGCGTGTGGGTCTTACCTACGCTTTCTACACTTGGTGAGCCAAGGCATCACTTTGTTGCTGCAAGGCAAGGATTGAAGCCTTCATGTCACTGGCTTCATTGAGTTCTATGGCCTCCCCTAGATTCAGGGTCATGGCAACGGGTCGTTTGTTTGCCAGCCACTCACCTACAGCTAAAGCATGACGCACACCTTTGCCCATCCAGGCAAACAGGTAAAAACGCCGCCTATTCACAGCCTTCACACCCACGGGAATCACCGTGACATCCCCCACTTGAATCCATCGCAATGCGGCGACTGACCAGGGTTTTTCTTTGATGCGAAATGCAAGGTTCAAGATAGCAATATCAGCTGCGGGAAAGGCAATGACCACATGTCCGTCCCTGAGCCATTGCTGGGCTTTTTTCAAGGATTTTCCCGACTGATAAAGCGGGTTGCCATGGCCTTTGATTGGCTGCACGGGAAGCAACCAAGGCTCCAGGGGTGGAATCAGGCTCAAGTGAGACTGTCCCATGATTTTCACGTCCGATCGGTAGGCCAGCACTTGGTGGAGCAAGGCCAGACCATCCAATGCACCCGTGGGATGGTTGGCTAAAAGGATGCAAGAACCGGTTGATGGCATGACCTGATCGGGGGAAATTGGGCATTGAATCTTCGTCCCTTTCCAATCCAGCAATGCCTGCAAAAAGGGCCTGCCTTCAAGTGGCTCAACATCTGCGTAAAGTGCATTGAGCCGATGCCATCTCAACCCATGAAAAAGCAACCACAATACAGGGTGCCACCATGGGCTTAAGCCCATCATTTGGCGCAAAGATGCAGGGGTTATCAGTTGGTAATGCTTGGACTTCAAGATGGTCGCAATAAGACCTGCGTCACATCGCCGTGGTGCTGCTCCAACAACACCTCACCGCGCTCAGCCAACCACATGTGAGCATCCTCATCAGGGCGTCGGACCGTGGTCAAGACCAAGCCTTCCTCTATGGTCAGATTGAAGGATTGATCCAATGCTTCAAAGGCCTCAGGTATGGCCACACGGTCAGAACGCACACAAAATAGGGAACTGACAGCCGCATGCTGAGCCAGGTTGACCATGACGCCTGAATCGGCAAAGACTCGGTAAACCTGCGCCAAGTGCTCTTCTTGCAAAAAGCTCAGGTCATCGGTGCTGACTTCAATCAATACCTGGTCCGACTCTTCAATCCAACAGGGAACTTCAGGCTTCAATTTTTTAAAATCACCGATCACCGTATGGGGTTGCTCTGGGTCTTTGAAGGACCGCACATGCAGCTGACTGCCATTGCGCTGTATCGGCTGAATGGTCTTTGGGTGAATGACTGATGCGCCGTAAAAAGCCAATTCAATGGCTTCCTGGTAAGGGATTTGACTCAACAAGGTGACATCATCAATAAGCTGTGGGTCACCACTCATGACACCTTGCACATCTTTCCAAATGGTCAAGGTCTTTGCCTTGAGACAATGGGCGATGATGGCCGCACTGTAATCGGAACCTTCACGCCCCAACGTGGTGGTTTGCCCGTCGGGTCCACCCGCAATGAAACCCTGCGTGACATAGAGACCTGATTGCAATCCTTGATGAATGGCTGCTTGGGTTGTTGCCCAGTTCACTGTGGCTCGTCGGTGCCTACCGTCGGTCTGAATCCATGACCTGACATCTTGCCAATGGCAAGGCAAGCCAGCGTGTTGAAGGGCTGCTGCCATGATTTTAGTTGAGGCCAATTCGCCTGCAGACACCGTGGCATCATAACGTTCGCCATAGGACCACTCCACTTTGACAGCACGCAAACCCTGCCAAATGGCCTTGAGCTCAGCAATCAGCGTGTCATCCAAAATCCCTAGATCCTTCAAGCAATCCTCATGCGCCATCGCGAGGTCCTTGAGTAGCGTCTCTGAGGCTCGGATATCACCCTGATCACGCGCATCGAGGTAGCTCTCCAGAGTGTTGGTTGTTTTGCCCATGGCAGATAAGACCACGATCTGATCGTGCTGGCCATAAGCCTGAATCAGGCGAACGGCATTGCGGAAACCGTCTGCATCCTTCACGGATGCACCACCAAATTTAAAAAGTGACCAATGGCTCATGATATGCTTGCAATTTACCACGTAAGGGGGGAATGATAGCCCTGTAAAAAGCCTGTGAGTATATGCGACACAACAACCCATTTTCATTCCGATAAGACCCTATCTTTGATGCAACCCTTGACACAAGCAACATGATCTCACAACGCACGGCCACCATGGGTGAATTCCTGGTGGAAACTCAAAAAGCCTTTCCGCAAGCCAATGGTGGACTAACACAAGTTCTATCATCCATTCGACTGGCAGCGAAGGTGGTACATCGAACAATCAACAAAGCTGGATTGGTTGATATTCTTGGCGATGCAGGATCAGAAAATGTTCAAGGTGAGCATCAAATGAAGATGGATATCTATGCGAATGACACCTTTTTGAAGTCATTCAAAAGCATGGGTGAAGTCTGCGGCGTTGGCAGTGAAGAACTGGAGGATTTTATCGCCTTTGACGATGACATACACAACAACAGCAAGTATGTTGTGTTGATGGACCCCTTGGATGGCAGCTCCAACGTTGATGTCAATGTCTCTGTAGGTACCATTTTCAGCATTTACCAACGGGTTAGCCCCTTAGGCAAACCTGTGCAACTGGAAGACTTCCTGCAACCTGGCAACAAACAAGTGGCTGCAGGTTATGTGATTTACGGCTCTAGTACGATGTTGGTTTTCACAACCGGCAACGGGGTGAACGGCTTCACCTTGGACCCAAGCATTGGAACCTTCTGCTTGTCACACCCTTTGATTCAGGTGCCAGAAAATGGCAGCATCTATTCCGTCAACGAAGGCAACTACGTGCATTTCCCCGAAGGCGTGAAGCGTTACATCAAATATTGCCAGGAACTCGATGAGCCTTCTGGTCGCCCATACACCTCTCGCTACATTGGCTCTCTGGTCAGTGATTTGCATCGCAATTTGCTCAAAGGGGGCATTTACCTTTACCCTACGGGAACCAAAAGCCCTAAAGGCAAGTTGCGCCTGCTGTATGAATGCAACCCCCTTGCCTTCATTACCGAGCAAGCCGGTGGCCGAGCCACTGATGGCTACCAACGCATCATGGACATCAAGCCTGAGGAGCTTCATCAGCGCGTGGCCTACTTTGTGGGATCCACTGCGATGGTCCTTGAGGCTGAATCATTCATTCACAGCGCGGATCGTTCGTGACCACAGCGCAGCTGCTCCAACGCTACATCAACGATCCAAGGGTTCTTTCTTGGGTCAATCATTGGACGAAGCTCAAGCCTGGTGATGTCGCTCCATTGGTTGGTAGCAGAGGTTCGTTTGATGCCGTTGCAGCGGCCGTAGCCCTGCAAGTCAGCAAACAAAAAATCATCCATGTCCTTCGCAACAAAGAAGAGGCAGCCTACGCCTTCAATGACTTGGAAAAGTTGCTCGGCACAAGACAGGTAGCCTTCTTTCCTGACTCTTACCGGCGTCCCTATGCAGAACTTGACCAGGTTGACAATGCCAACATTGGACGCCGCGCTGCGGTTTTGCAACAATTTCAGCACAGCAAACCCTTCATTGTCATCACCTACCCTGAAGCCATTTGCGAAAAGGTCATCACCAAATCCACCCTGAAAGGGCAGAGTTTGCGTATCACTCGTGGGGAGAATATTGGGCTAGACTTGCTCAATGAATCACTGTTTGCCATGAACTTCCAACGTGTAGATTTTGTAACAGAACCGGGGCAATTTGCTGTTCGCGGAGGCATTGTTGATGTCTTTTCTTATGCATCAAATGACCCCCATCGCATTGAATTCTTTGACGATGAGGTCGATTCCCTGCGAACCTTTGCGGTAGACAGCCAGCTGAGCATCCAAGCCGTGAAAAGCATGCAATTGGTGGCCAATGTAGAGGACAAGCAAATCACCCAAAGAGAAAGCCTGTGGGATCACGCCGGAAGCAACTGCTTGCTTTGGGTAGGTGACATTTCGATGACCTCAACAGTGATTGACAAGGTGTACCAGATGGCAGAAGAGGCTTACCTCGGTCTGGATTCCCTGGTGCAACATGCTGAACCCCATGAACTGTACCTCAATGCTGATAGCTTTGCTGGCAGCCTTGCTACCAAGGGACTGGCTGTATCAAAGGCTCAGGGTGATGGTGCCTTAGGCTTGCAAATGCAGCCGGCATTCAATAAAAATTTCAATTTATTGGCCAGCACCTTGGAGGGGCATCGACAGGCCGGATCACATGCCATCATGATGCATGACAAAGGCAGTCAACGCAAGCGACTGGAGGCCATTTTTCAGGACATCTGCGAGAAAGACCTTGAGATTGAATGGCTGGAGGGCTCTTTGCATCGCGGGTGGGAAGACCATGACTTGGTGGTGTACAGCGACCACCAAATCTTTGAACGCCATCAGCGTTTCATCCTGAACAAGCGAAAAAATCAGGATGAAGCCATCACATTGAAGGATCTCAATGCCTTGAAAGTGGGGGATTTCGTAGCTCATGTTGACCACGGTGTCGGCAAATTTGGCGGTTTACAGACCATCGAAGTGGGCGGTCACATGCAAGAAGCCATCAAGCTGGTGTACCAGGACCGGGACTTGCTTTATGTGAGCATTCACAGCTTGCATAAAATTTCAAAATTCAGAACCAAAGAAGGCCTTGAGCCCAAGCTTCATAAGCTAGGGTCACCGGCCTGGCAGAAGCTCAAGAAAAAAACCAAAACCCGGGTCAAGCAAATGGCCTATGACCTGATTGTTCTCTATGCCAAGCGAAAGGAAGCGAAGGGGTTCAGTTTCTCCCCAGACAGCTACCTGCAACATGAACTGGAGGCATCCTTCATGTTTGAAGACACCCCTGATCAAGAAAAAGCAACGGCCGACATCAAATCTGACATGGAGAACCCCATCCCAATGGATCGATTGATTTGCGGCGATGTGGGGTTTGGCAAAACTGAATTAGCCGTCAGGGCAGCATTCAAAGCAGTGACTGATGGCAAGCAGGTGGCCATCTTGGTGCCAACCACCTTGCTGGCTTTCCAGCACTACAACACCTTCACCAAACGCTTGGCTCAGTTCCCTGTCCGTGTGGAATACCTCAATCGGACACGAAGCAGCAAAGACGTCAAGCGCATTCTCGCTGACCTGACAATGGGCAAGGTGGATATTTTAATTGGCACCCATAAATTGGTTAGCAAGGATGTCCATTTCAAGGACTTAGGGCTTTTGATTGTGGATGAAGAGCAGAAATTTGGTGTCAACATCAAGGACAAGCTCAAGACCCTCAAAGTCAACGTGGACACACTAACCCTGACTGCGACCCCCATTCCAAGAACCATGCAATTTTCCTTGATGGCAGCCAGAGATTTGTCGGTCATGAAAACCCCTCCAGCCAATCGGCAACCCATTGATACGCAAGTCGTTGGCTTCCAAGAATCGTTGATCAGGGATGGCATCCAATACGAGCTGTCACGTGGTGGGCAAGTCTTCTTCATCAACAACCGAATACAGAATATCCAAGAAGTTGCGGGCATGCTTCAGCGATTGCTCCCCGATGCAAACATTGCCATTGGCCATGGACAAATGAAGGGCACTGAACTAGAGACCATCCTCTTGGATTTCATGGCGGGCACCTACGACATCCTAGTCAGCACAACAATTATAGAAAGTGGCCTGGATGTACCTAATGCCAACACGATATTCATCAACAACGCACACATGTTTGGCCTGAGTGACTTGCATCAGATTCGGGGACGGGTTGGCCGGTCCAACAAAAAAGCTTTTTGCTACCTCATGGCCCCGCCTATGAGTGGACTCCCTGATGAATCCCGCAAACGATTGCAAGCCCTTGAGCAGTTTTCTGACTTAGGGTCAGGGTTCAAGATTGCCATGCAGGATTTGGAGATACGCGGTGCAGGGGATTTGCTGGGTGCTGAACAAAGTGGCTTCATCAACGACCTAGGCTTTGCCACCTACCAGAAATTGCTAGCTGAAGCCGTGGAAGATCTCAAAACCAAGGAATTCAAATCCTTGTATGCCAATGTCAAAGGGGGATGGGAAAGCCAAAGCAGAGATTGCCAGCTGGACACCGATATGGCCTTGCGGTTACCCAGCGATTACATCAATGATGTAGAGGAACGACTCAGCATATACAAGGCACTGAATCAAGTGACCCTTGAGGATGACCTTCGGGCATTTTCTGATGGTTTGGTTGATCGGTTTGGGCAATTGCCGACCGAAGCCGTTGACTTGATAGACTCCATGAAGCTCCGGTGGATGGGCGAAGCAATGGGCTTAGAGAAATTGGTGTTGAAGGGCAAGAAAATGCTGGCCTACTTCCCAGCAGATCCAGATAAAGCCCCCCCTCAAAAGGTACTCATGCCCTTCTTGGACGCTCTGCAACGCAACCCTAGCAGATTCAGGATGAAGCAGAAAAATGGCCGCATCACTTTGGTGGTTGAAGCCGTTGACACCATGACTGAAGCCATGGATCTTCTCAAACAATTAAGCCCTAGCAACCTACCTTTGCCGTCATGAAACCAGCCCTTGACATCGTCAACCTCAGCAAGCAATACGGTGATCACAAAGCCTTGGACAATCTCAACCTCACCATCCCTGAAGGTTCAATGTTTGGCCTTCTAGGGCCTAACGGAGCAGGCAAAACAACCTTGATCCGCATCATCAACCAGATTATTGAACAAGATCACGGCCAGGTGAAGCTATTTGGCAAGGATCTCAAGCCTGATGACATCCGCCAAGTAGGCTACCTGCCTGAAGAGCGCGGACTTTACAAGACAATGAAAGTGGGTGAGCAAGCGCTCTACCTGGCTCAACTCAAAGGCATGCCGCATGACCTGGCAAAATCCCGATTGAAAGATTGGTTCGTCCGCTGGGATATGACCTCTTGGTGGGATAAGAAAATCGAGGAGCTGTCCAAGGGCATGGCACAAAAAATCCAGTTCATCACCACCGTCCTTCATGAGCCTAAATTGCTCATTTTTGACGAGCCCTTCAGCGGGTTTGACCCCGTGAATGCGCAACTCATTCAAGAGGAAATGCTTCGCTTGAATCGCGAAGGTGCAACCATCATTTTTTCTACGCATCGCATGGAATCTGTTGAGGAACTTTGCACCGACATCGTGTTGATTGACCAAGGGAAAAAGGTCTTGGAAGGCAACATCCATGAGGTGAAGGACCGCCATCGCAATGGCAGCTACCGATTAACCTATCGCGCAGATAAACCCATCGCTTTTCAAGCCATTGAAGGCGTGACTGCAACAAATTCCGACATGCTGCGTTCTGGCCTGTACCGCCAAATGTTCAAGATCAATGACGGCCATGCCAATGCCTTGATTGAGTCCCTCAATCAACAATGCAAAATCATGTCCATCGAGGAAGTCATTCCATCCATCCATGACATCTTTGTTCAAGCCGTAAGCCCCAGCCAATCATGAATGCATTCCTCCTCGTAGCCCGACGTGAATTCCTCACGAGGGTTAGAAAAAAGTCCTTTTTGGTGATGACCATTTTGGGGCCCATCTTCTTTGCTGCATTGATGGTTGTCCCCGTTTTGCTGGAAGAAAGCGCAGAGCGCACATGGCACATCTTGGTTCTAGACAACAGTTACCTCCTAGCCAATGAAGGCCAAATTGGCGATGTCACCATGGACCAATTGGATCCCGAAAAGCACAATTTGGAGGCGGCTTTGAACCTTTCCATGGAATCCGACGCACATGACGGCTTGCTTTATTTGCCACCGTCAGAAACTGGCAACCCGCAGTTCATTCTCAACAACGCCGTGCTCTACAACAAGGGAGACCTGAATATGTCAGCCCGGCGAAGCATTGAGCGGTTTTTACAAAAAGCGGCCACAAGTGAGAAACTGACCTTGCTGGGCGTTGACCCTTCTGTGGTTGCTAGCGCACAGACAGAGGTAAACATCGACATGTTGGAAATCAGCCAGACAGATGGCTTGGGTGAGGAAGGTCAGCAAGGGTTTGCTACGGAGTCCAGCGATTTGGAAATAAAAATGGTGATTGGCTTTGCCTCCACCTTCATGATTTACATGTTCATTTTCTTGTATGCCACCCAAATCATGCGAGGGGTGATTGAAGAGAAAACCAGTCGCATCGTAGAAGTGATCATTTCTTCCATCAAGCCTATGCAATTGATGATGGGTAAGATCATTGGTATTGCATCGGTTGGCATGCTGCAGTTCTTTATTTGGATCCTACTGACCTCCATATTCATGATTGCCGCCGCAGCTTCAGGCATTCTCAGCCCTGACCTAGCTGGGGTTGATCCAGAAATGATGGGAGCAGAGGCCATAGACCCTAGCACCATGTCACTGGCTTTTGGAACCATTCAAGCCTTGAACCTGCCCTTGATTCTTGCATGCTTTTTGTTTTATTTCATTGGCGGCTACTTGATGTATGGTGCGTTGTTTGCCGCCGTGGGTGCTGCCGTGGATTCTGAAACTGACACCCAGCAATTCATGTTACCCCTAACCATGCCAATGATTTTGAGCTTTATCCTGGCTACCCGAATCATGCAAGAACCCGGCAGCGATTTGAGTTTTTGGCTATCCATAATCCCCTTCACATCACCGGTCTCAATGATGATGCGACTGCCCTTTGGTGTGCCCATGTGGGAAATGGCCTTGAGCATGACCTTGTTGGTCCTAGGCTTCCTGTTCACCACTTGGTTGGCTGGACGTATTTACCGCATTGGTATTTTAACATTTGGCAAAAAGGTCACTTACCGCGACCTTTGGCGTTGGATTCGAATGAAACCTTGATGCAATGACACTCAACGATTTACAAAACCTCGTCCTTTTTGAAAGCGGCATTGTTCGCTTAACAATGTTCACTATGATCAAAGTCATTGTGGTGCTTTTGATTGCCCGAATACTCAATCGGACCTTCACGCGAATTTTCAACAAGGCAATCAAAAGTAACCGCATTAATCGATCCTCAGCTTTTGCTTTGAAGAAGATCGCTCAATACTTTGTATGGGTCATTGCCCTCCTTTACATCATGGATGTCATCGGTGCCCCTATCACCGTGCTGCTTGCGTCATCTACAGCCTTGTTTGTTGGCCTTGGCCTTGGTATGCAAGAAACATTCAAGGATTTTGTATCCGGTATCATTTTGTTGACTGAACGCACTGTCACCGTTGGTGACATCATTGAATCTGACGGCCTGGTAGGCAAAGTGTCTGAGATTTCTCTTCGGACAACCAAGGTGTGGACCAGGGATCAGATTTCTGTTATTATCCCCAACTCTAAGCTCACCAACCAGGGCTTCATTAACTGGACCCACCAAAAAACCAGCACACGGTTCAACATCGATGTGGGGGTGAAATACGGCAGCGACACCAGAGAAGTTGAACGCCTGCTTTCCGATTGCATGAACCAGCACAAATTGGTGTCAAAAAACCCTAAGCCTAGTGTGCAATTCAGAGATTTTGGTGATTCTTCGCTTGTGTTTCGGTGCCATTTTTACAGCACGGAGCTTTTTAAAATTGAGTTCATCAAATCTGACCTGCGTCACGCCATCAATGAGGCATTCAACAAGGCTGACATCACCATCGCCTTCCCACAACTCGATGTATGGATCAAGCAGACGGGGGAGCAATAGCCATCTTTGACCTAGGCACTAACACCTTCAACCTCATGGTTCGTTCGGTGGATGGAGCCATCATTCATCGGGGGAAAATCTCTGTGAAACTTGGTAAGGGTAGTATGCAAACTGGGCACATCACTGACGATGCCATTGCCAGAGGCATTGATGCGATCAAGACTCACATGCTTACCGCAAAATCACACAAGGCGAGCAAGGCTTATGCCTTTGCCACATCTGCTTTTCGCAGTGCTGCCAATGGGCAATCTGTCGCACAGGCCATCAAGCAAGCCACGGGCATTGATGTCCATGTCATCTCCGGTGAAAAGGAAGCAGATTTCATTGCCAGAGGTGTGGCTCAGGCCCTACCTCACTTGTCTGAACCCCGGCTGATCGTTGACATTGGTGGCGGCAGTACCGAATGCATTGTCATGGATCAAACGGATGTGATGTTTGCTAACTCCTACCCATTGGGGGTCATTCGATTGCTTGAGTCCCATCAGCCAGCTGACCCGATGACTTCTAAAGATATTCAGGCCATGACCCAGGATGTCACTTTGACCCTATCGGGCTTGTTGGATAACTGCAAACGCTGGAACCCCACAGTCATGATTGGCTCTTCGGGTTCATTTGACGCCATGTACCAGGTATTGGCCAAGCGATTAGGCTTGAAAAAATTCAAATCCAAAGACAAGCATGCTGCAATGAATCGGCAGGCATTCATCAATCTGCTTAAGGACTTGATCGCAAGCAGCCGAGTGGAACGACTTTTGATGCCTGGGATGGATCGATCCCGGGTGGACACCTTACAGGTTGCAGCCTTGCAAATCCTTACCTTGATCAACGAACTCCAAGTCAAGGACATCCATCTCAGTGCCTACGCATTGAAGGAAGGTGTTTGGTCTGACTTAACAACACCCGACAGCCCATGGCACGCATCCTTATTGTAGAAGACGAAAAAGCCATCCGCAATGTGTTGAAAAACATCCTCATCAACGAGGACAAGTCCTTCACCATTGACATGGCTGAAGATGGAGACGTGGCTGAGCAAATACTCCAGGAACACACTTATGACTTGGTGCTTTGTGACATCAAGATGCCTAAAAAGGATGGCATTGAGGTCCTGAAATATGCCATGTCCAACTATGGTGACACCCCATTCATCATGATTTCAGGTCATGCGGATCTGGATGCGGCTGTTAGCTGCATCAAAATGGGTGCTTTTGACTACATCTCTAAGCCACCCGATTTGAATCGTCTTTTGCTGACCATCCGACAGGCTTTGGATCGCAAGCTATTGATTCAAGAGAATCAACGCCTCCGAAAAAAGGTAGACAAGCGGTTTGCCATGGTTGGTGAGTCCAAAGCGCTTGAACATGTTCGAAAGGTGATTGAAAAGGTTGCGTCAACTGATGCCCGGGTGTTGATTACAGGACCCAATGGCAGTGGCAAGGAGATTGTTGCCAACCAATTGCATCAATTGAGTGCACGAAGCAAACAGCCTTTCATTGAGGTGAACTGTGCTGCCATTCCTTCAGAGCTGATTGAGTCAGAGCTTTTTGGCCATGCAAAAGGCGCATTCACTTCTGCCATCAAAGACAGAAAGGGCCAATTTGAGCTGGCTGATGGTGGCACCCTCTTTCTTGACGAGATTGGTGACATGAGCCTGGCGGCACAAGCAAAGGTTTTGCGGGCATTGCAAGAGTCTGTCATCACCCCTGTGGGTTCTGGCAAACGCATTTCAGTCAACGTGAGGGTCATTGCTGCCACGAACCGAAACATCATTGATGACATTGCTGCGGGCCGTTTCCGAGAAGATCTTTACCACCGATTGAGCGTTATTGTGGTTGAAGTTCCGTCACTGAATGACCGACGAGACGACATCCACTTATTGATTGACCATTTCTCTCAGCAATTGGTTAACCAAGGCATGGTCCCTAAAACTTTTAGCAAGGCAGCAATGAAGCATCTAAGCAACATGGACTGGACCGGCAATGTTCGTCAATTGAGAAACGTGGTTGAGCGCCTTTACATCCTTGGCAGCAATCCCATCACTGGAGGTGAAGCTGAACAGTACGCTTAGCACTATCACCTATCATTGATTGCCGCTGGACAGCTAATTCTAGCTCACCACCTTATAAAAGCGCTGGGTCAGCAACACGGCAGACAACGTCAGCCCGACAGCAAGCGCAGCCCATACCCCGACAGCACCATACCCTAAGACGGTTCCCAGGTACCATTCCAAAGGAAGGGCAACCACGTAATAGGACAGGAAAGATATCAATGTAGGCACACGAACATCCTTAGCTCCACGAAGGGCGCCTAATGCGGCAGCTTGTAAGCCATCCGACAATTGGAATATCGTTGCTACCACCAAGAGTGCAGCAGCAGACTGAGCAACAAGCACAACATCCGTGTAGGCATAAGGCATAATATGCCTTCCAAAGAAGAAGACCAACCCGGTAAAGACCATGAAGAGTGAGGTCAACAGGAATAAGCTTGAAGCAGCTTCCCTGGCCTTTGCGGGCTTGCGCTGGCCAATGAGTTGTGCCACACGGATGGTGGCTGAAGCACCCAAACCTGTTGCGGCCATGTAAGAAATAGAGGCCAATGAAATAGCCACCTGGTGCGCTGCCAGAGGTATAGCACCATAGGTTCCAATGATGATGGCTGAAATTGAAAATGCGCTCACCTCAAAAATGTATTGCAAGCCAGAAGGGATACCTACTTTGAGTAGGCCACCCACCAAGTGCTTTTGGTAGACTGCTGCTGCCCATTCAGGTACGGTGACCTTGCCTGAAACAAACATGTGTCGCCAGATCCAAACAGCCATCACCATGCGCGCGATCACCGTAGCAACTGCAGCACCCATAATGCCCATAGCCGGGAATCCTAACAAACCAAAGATCAACAAGGCATTGAGAACAATGTTCAATGCATTGCCCCATAAACTGATTCGCATGGGGGTTTTTGTGTCTCCTAAACCTTCCATATACTGTTTAGCGGCCAGGAAGGCCATGAAGGGAATGAACGAAAGCATGTAGATGTAGAGGTATTTCTCTGCCAGGATGAGCATCTCAGCGTCTTGACCTGTTTGAGATGCCACCATGTGGATAAGCCAGACAGCCAAAATCATCACAATGGCTGTCACCAGGTTCACGATGCCCGAATGCTTGAGCAGGCGAACGCCTTTACCGTGGCGATTTTGCCCGACTGCATTGGCCACAAAAGGGGTCAATCCATAAGCCAGACCAATTCCAAAAACAAAGGGGACAGATGCAATGCTAGAACCATAGGATACGGCAGCCAGAGGAATCACACCCAATCGACCGACCATGATGGAATCCGCCACGCTGGCAGCAATGTGACCAATTTGCCCGAAAACTACGGGCAAAGCAAGGGGAATGTTCTCCCGCCATTGCAGGCGGCTCAACAGTCTCAATCTAAATTTTCGTAGTGTTCCACTTCATGCTCATAGAACGCATTGGCCTCAACCAATAGGGTGGCCATCTCATCGGTGAGATCGCCTTGATCTTCACCAGCAACGTCGTCTAACCATTCAATCTCATCCGTATCTAGATCCATCACAAAACGGGGAAACTCCGTATGAATAATGAAAACGCTTTCAGGGTGATCGGTGTTGTCGCCAACAAGAAATTTAGGTATAGCCATGATCCGTGATTTAGATGATAAATGTACGACCAGAGGCAGTACATTTATTCCCATGAAGGTGTTATTGTTTGCTCGCAAGAGTCTGTTGACCCAACGCGGTGGCGATACAGTCCAAGTAGAGCAAAGCCTCACTGCCCTGACTCAACTGAAACACGAGGTCCATTTATGCACAGATGCTGCACTTCTGCCATCAATGATTGCACAGCACAGCATTGAGGTCCTTTACACATTCAACCTCGGCCGACTGGCTGATCAAATGGCCTGCCTTCGCATCAGGCAAGCGCAGCCCAAGCTAACATGGGTCATAGCCAGTATCTGGGTTGACTACGGTACCTACGAAAAGCACCGAGCAGCCTTGTGGTCCTTGTTGCCATCTGGCATCTTGGAATGGCTCAAAACCTGCTTTCGCGCAGGGCAAGGCAGGGACAACTGGCCACCCTTGTCAACCTTGCGATGGCACCAAGCCCTGCATCGTGTCGCATGGGCTGCAGATGCCATCCTATGCACTACATCCACGGAACAGAAGCGCGTGAGAAAAGCCTTCAACTTAGGGCCCACCGTGCATGTGATGTCGCCCGGACTGGAGCAATTACACTCTGAACAGGGACAACACCTCACAAAACAACGCAAAGGCTGGTTGGTTATTGGACGCATTGAAGGCATCAAAAACCAAGTAGAAACTGCAAAAGCCTGGGGCCATTTGGCACAAAGGGGATCTGAAGCATTGCTCACCTTCATGGGAGATCAAGCGCCCAACCACAGCCAACACAGCAAGGCATTCAGGCAGGCCATCGACCAATCCAAGCAGCATGGCGCAAAGATTCAATGGCTAAGCGCTGGCACAGCCAGGGATGTTTCCGAGGCATTAAGCCAGGCAGAAGGAGTCATCATACCCTCCCTGTTTGAGACATTTGGGTTGGTTGCCATTGAAGCCTTGGCCAAGGGCTGCAAAGTCATCTTATCCAACAACGCAGAATCTGCCAAGGAGCTCGAACCCTATGTGGCGCTTTGCAATCCGGATGCTGACGGCATCGCAGCGGCATTCAGTCAGACCGATTTCTCAAGCAAAAAACCCTTTGATGCCAGCAACTACCAATGGCTCAAGTCTGCTTCCCAACTGGAAGGCATCGTTAAACATTGCCAGCCTTTTGTGGCGATTTCTGGATCACGGGGGCTTCCCAACCGACATGGCGGCTATGAAGAAATGGTTGAGCACGTGGCAAAAGGGCTTGCAGACAAGGGATTTCGGGTCCTGGTGAGCACGTCCTCTGCGCACCCTGTGAAACAATGGGCCTACCCTGGCATTGATCGACGTGTGCATTGGGACCCTGAACCCTTGATTGGGTCCGTTGCTCAATTCATCTATGACGCCATCAGCCTCAGGCACATTGCCAGAACGCAACCCGATGCACACCTCACACTTGGCACCACAACCAGTGCACCACTGCTGCCCCTGGCGGGAAAGATTCCCTTAGCCGTTCACATGGATGGCCTGGAATGGATGCGTGGCAAATACCGGCCACTGACACAGGCCTACTTGCGCAAAGCTGAGCAATGGGCTGCCCATCGGGCAAGCGTGATGGTGTCAGACAACCCTGGCATCAGCGAGCACATCAAAGGCTACCCCACAAGGATTGAGGAAATTGCCTACGGTGTCCATGCCGTGTCAAGGGTTGATGACAAAAAAGCGGAAGCCATCCTCAAAGACCTGCACCTCAAGGCTGGCGATTACGCCTTGATTTTATGCCGAATTGAACCCGAAAACAACCTTAACATGGCATTGCAAGCCTTGCTCCCTGATTGCCATGTTGCTGTGGTGGGCAACTGGACGACAAGGCATGGAAAACAACTGAAAAAAGCCTACCAAGACCACCCCCATTTCCTACCTATCGATGCTACCTATGACTCCGAAGTGACACAATCCCTCAGACAGGGTTGTCGCCTGTATGTGCATGGCCATTCAGCTGGCGGAACCAACCCTGGCCTTCTTCAAGCCATGGCAGCAGGATGCCCCATTGCGGCTCATGACAACCCCTTCAACCGGCATGTTCTGGGGGTCAATGGTTCATTTTTCAATACTGAGACATTTCTCCATTCTCTCTATACCAAGAGCAAAAGTCCACAAACCGATTACAGCAGCCAACTTATCTCCTACCAATGGTCAGCTGTCATTGATGATTACGCTGTGTTGTTTCAGAACCTCAACCAGTAATCCCCCTACTAAGTTTCCAAAATTAGGTCACTGAAAATCTACTGTTCATGTTTGCCAATTCCAATTGGGGATTGTAGATAGGTGAAAAAAACCAAAAGAGCTCTACACTTGCAGAGCTCTTCAGTTTATTGCTGAT
>ERZ1046148.395-NODE-395-length-27408-cov-5.288963_pt1 | contig 27408 bp, 25 predicted proteins | sample MGYA00383090_ERZ1046148 | MGnify/ENA primary metagenome ERZ1046148 (study PRJEB29581, sample SAMEA5548360) | metagenome | biome: marine; feature: coastal; material: water | depth 25 m | study: Short-term variability in the microbial, nano- and picoplankton... | reverse complement strand
ATGATCCAATCCATCAGAAGAAGATGGTAGTGACGGTAGTGATAAATCTGACGACGGCATTAACATACCTGACCCCAATCCTGATCTTGAACTTGACCTTCTTGAACCTGACCTTGTTCTTCTTGAACTTGACCTTGATTTGGACCTTGAACTTGACCTTCTTGAACTTGACCTTGATTTGGACCTTGACCTTGTTCTTCTTGAACTTGATTTGGACCTTGATTTGGACCTAGTGTTTTTTAAACGAAGCATATATATTATTGTGTATATTTTATTTTGCAAAATGGTTTATATAAAATAAAAATGAAAACATTGTTAATATAAATATAAATCAATTAATATAAGCAATGGAACAATCTGAACCTATGAACCAATCTGAACATATGAACCAATCTGAACCTATGAACCAATCTGAACATATGAACCAATCTGAACCTATGAACCAATCTGAACATATGAACCAATCTGAAAATAAGAAGGATAAAATGTCCTCATTTAACCACGATATGGTTTATGCTTCTCATTTATATTTGCATCCAAAAAGTGAAAATTGTGTATTCAATCAATACGGTCAATGTATTAAAGGATTTAGATACTTTTGTGCTTATTGTAATTTTGGTCTAGGTGGTATGTATTCATCATGTCATAATAGCAATTGTCATATTCCTAAATATGACAATTCATTTGATATTAATGATTATCCATTCCTTGATAAATTTGATTCAATCGGACTAAAAAATAAGTAAAAATAAGATAAATATATTATGATAAATAATTTAAAGATTATTACATAATTATTATACATTATAATGACTTCTTTTGACTTAACTAGTGCTAATGATTTGTTTGATAACTATCCGCGTATTATGTGTTTGAAATTATTCGTTGATGGAGACGAAGAACTTAAACAAAAGTATATTGATGCTGCCAATAAACACAACAATAAAATTTTTAAAAGACCTTCTCATATTGACGCCGGGTTTGACCTTTTTTCTCCGAGAGTGGCCGACCCTATTGAACTTTATCATTACGGTGATAAACGTCGCTTTTTTGGTCCTAATTGGAAGGATTTGCCTGATGTAAATAAGTTAGATTATTGTATTTGTTGTTCGGCAGAAATGGTCTGCGATAATGGTGTAAGTAGAAAACATTTTAATACCGGTTATTATTTACATCCCCGTTCTAGTTTGTCAAAGACTAAGTTGCGTCTAGCCAATAGCACTGGTATTATTGATTCTGGTTATAGAGGTCATATTATGGCTATGTTTGATGTTGTTGGAAGCAAAGATGAAAATCTAATTGACTGTGATTTTATGGGTAATGTTTACGACAGATATACGCAAATTTGTGCTCCTGGTTTGGTTCCGATTTTGGTGGAAGTTGTGGATACTTTGGAAGATTTGGGTGAACAAACAGAACGCGGTAGTGGCGGATTTGGTTCTACTGGTGCTTAAGTTTGTCAAAATATTAAATAAAAAAATGATTACAATAATAATATATTAAAAGAATAATATATTATTTATTTAAATGGAAAAATTAAATAAAACTCAACTGATTGCCAAGTGCAAAGAATTTGGATTGAAAGGTTATTCAACTAAAAAAAAAGATGAACTTATTAATATGATTACAAATTTCTCTTCTAATATTGATACTAATTCTGTTCCTGAAATAGTTTCCAATAATGATACAAATGTAAATGCAAATGTAAAAGAAAATACAAGTGAAAATCAATTGACATTTATTGATTTATTTTGTGGAATCGGTGGGTTTCATCAAGCATTACATAAACTTGGTGCCAAATGTGTTCTCGCTTGTGATATTGATAAAGATTGTAGAGAAGTTTATCATAATAATTACGGTATTATGCCTGTAAATGATGTGAAACAAATAGACGAAAATAATATACCCGATTTTGATATTTTATGTGGCGGATTTCCTTGTCAAGCATTCAGCAATGGAGGGAAAAAAAAGTGCTTTGAAGATAACCGTGGTCTCTTATTTGACGAAATTATGCGAATTGCCAAAGTTAAACAACCTAAATTTATGTTTCTTGAAAATGTAAAACATATCCTCAAAGTAAGCAATGGTGAGGTTATTGAATACATTAAAAATAAAATCGCACATTTCGGTTATCATTTGCAATTATTTCAAATTTCTCCTCATCAATATGGAATTCCACAACAAAGAGAACGAGTATATTTCGTTTGTATTCGCAATGATATTTATAATAATAGCGATATTGTTCTACCCAAATATAATGGAACTATTGACTTTCAATCTTATTTGGATAAATATGAAGATATTGACGAAAAATATAAACTAAACGGTGATGTCTTAAATACACTAAATGCGTGGGATGAAATGATTTCACAATTTAATGTCAATGAAAAAATTTCGCCTACTATTATGATTAATGACGCCTATAAAAATTACAGTGATGAAGAATTCAATAATTTCGCCACGTGGAAGAAGGATTATATAACTAAAAATAAACCACTAATTGAAAAATATTCAGACCAATTTAAATCTTGGTATTTGAAACACAAAGATATTTTATCCAAAAGAGAAATATATGGCAAACTTGAATGGCAAACTGGACCTATTAAAGAAAACGATAGTATATTCAATCATTTTATACAAATTAGACAATCTGGTATTCGTGTAAAAAAAAGTCAATATTTTCCAACATTAGTTGCGATTTCTCAAATACCTATTTACGGCAAAGAAAAAAGATATATTACGCCAAGAGAATGTGCTAGATTACAATCGTTTCCTGAAAATTTCATTTTAAGTCCTAATGATAGAAAAACTTATAAACAAATGGGCAATAGTGTTAATGTAGATAATGTCCATACTGTTATTCATTCAACCTTTCAACATTATAACCTATAATTAATCATTATGAATACAAAATTGTGGTGATGAATTATATATATCATTCTTAAACCTAACTTCTACTCTATATTTTTTATCTTCAAAAGTAAGTTGATAAAACAATTTAGCCGCATTTCGTAAATCACCATTATTTTTATATTTGTATGGTTCATTTAATTCAAACTTTATATTTTTAAAATTACGATTTTTATTTAAATGTATCATTCCTTTACCATCAAATTCATAAACGTCATATGGCACTGCTGTTGAATTTAAATAATTAACTAAATCTATTCCTATCTCTATTTTATATTTTTCTATGATAAACATTATCTCATCAAAATATGGATTTTTTATATAAAATAACTTATTTACAAAATCTCTTTGTTGTTTTTTCTCTTCAGCATTAAGTCCCCTAACCCCATAATAATTATGACTTCGACACATTGCTCTTCTTTTTTCACTTAAAATTTTATTTAGACCAGGTTTATATGTACCTCCCATTTTTTCAATACTATAATTGCTTTTTTGAGCGTTATAACTTTGTTTTACTGATAATCCTATAGGTGGTTTATCTAAATATTCAATATAAATATCTGATTTGGTTTCTTTTACATCATATCCTTTATTTAGTTCATCAATAAATTTGTGTTTGTTTTTCTTTCCAGATATGTATATATATTTTATATTTCGCCAAAAAGATGAATCTATTTTTCTAAAATTATTTATGTAATCTTCCAACAAGTCATACTTTTTGTAAATATCTTTAATATATTCTTTCTTGTCATCTTCAGTATTAAAACGTATTTTTGTTTTTGTTTCATCGAAATTATCTATAATTCGAAATAGTTCTTCAATTGTGTTTATACTTATATTATCTAGTAATAAAGGAACTACAAACTCTGCAAAATTATATTCTACTGATGCTCGTTTAGGGTTAGGGTTAATTTTTGCTTTTAGTTCTTTAAAAACCTTTCGTCGTAATATTTTTTGTTTTGCTTTATTCTTTTCAACTTTCTTCACGACTTTTTTTAACACTTGAAAAACCTTTTGTTTTACTTTTTTTTTGGTTGCTTTATTCTTTTCAAATTCTTTCACTTTGTTCCTTAACTCTTTCAATAGTTTTTTATTCATAGTATTCATTTGATTTTTACCTCACCTTATACTTATACCTATATTTATACTTATACTTATGCCTATCTTTCAATGTTTCATTTCATTTTTTTTAATAACTAATATTGTGTAATTATTTTAGGTGTTTATTATAAATACAATTTATGAAACTTTCTATATCCAAACTATCTTCTTATATTGTTTTAGCTATTTTGCTTGCCATTTGTATCTTTATTGTCTACCAATTTGGATTTAATTCTATGCAAGAATCTTTCGTTACTTTAAGCACTAATGGTAATTTTATAATTAGAGATGAAACTCATTTCAGTGACTTTTCTGATAAAATTGAAGTTAACGCAGAATCCTCTTTCCCTGGCGTCACTATTGACAACTCTTTGAATTCCAGTTTGTATTATAAACGTGTCAATAATGAAGACCTTTATTTTTATAATGAAAATGATAAATACGACTGGGATTCTTCCACTATTGAACTTTATAAAGATTTTTTGACTAACCAAAATATTTCCATTTCTGACGAAGATTTTAACGCATATGTTGATAAATTGCGCACCATTTATAACCAACATATGATTCTGGAATTGATGTCATACGAAACAAATCGTCATAAATTCTTGACTTCTGGTGTTGTTGTTGACGGCTCTCATAATTTATTAGAACCTTGGGACGAGTCCACTATGTCTCTGACTGGTTCCCAATACATCGTCAAATGTAACAACAATAAATTACAAAAATTTACTTCTTCTGCTACTGACGTTGGGACCGATGTTTCCCTTTCTATACTAAACGGTCTATCTTTTCCTAGTGGTAGTTGCAACCCTTGTGACTCTTTATTGGCACCCGTTCACGCAGACCGATATCAATGCAAATATGACTTAAATATGCAAAAAAGTGTCGGTCTATCTGGAAACGGAATTTGGAACAAAATTTGGAACTCTTTGACTTCTTCTAGTGCTACTAGTAACGCGAGTGTTTATCCTGAAACTACAACAGCATCTGTATAAATTAGTATTTAAATAATATAAATATAAATGATTTTATAGGATTTATATTTTTTTATTGTTTATATTAGATTTCATATATTTTCTCTATTAGATTTTCTACTTTATTATTCAATATATAATAAAATTGATTTACTATTCTGATTCTAGATGGTCTGCTTGATTAACGCTTCTAATCTGATTTTCTCATTCTCTTCATTTATTGTGTTATAATTAAATAAATACGGTTGTAACCATTCTATTTGCTTATTTAATTTGTCTCGAAATGTAACTTTCATTGCTTTTCTTTTGCCTTCAACACGTTCTCCATTTTGTGTATAATTCAAAAATCCTTGTTGAAGCAAGATTGATTCTGGAATAACTAAAAAATAATCCTTATCACTACTATTTAACCAATAAAAATCATTATCACCTAAAGCATAACAGCGTTTTTGATTTCTTTGTAAGAAAAACATACAAGCTCCTTTATTGTTCTTTTGACAAACTTTTTCTTGTATTTTTAATCCATTCAAAAAGAAATCATATTCTGTTCCTTCTAGTTCATCACATTTATATTCAAATTGTGGAAGCATACTTTCTCTAAATTTGCGGAATTTTTGTTCTCTTTTTTGATAAATATTAATTGGGGTATTTAAAACATCGTATTCAAATTTTGAAGTATTTTCATATAAATCAATTAGCACATCATTAATGCTGTCAAAATTTATTTCATATTGACCGTATTTTTTTGAATTTTTCTTGCCTATTGTGATTTTAGTTATTCCTGATATTATATTTTCTGGAAATATCCACAATCTATTATCTCTAATAGTGTAGCATAATATTAAACAATTTTTATATTTATTATTAACTTGAAAATTATAACCTAAACAGTTCGCATTTGTTGTTTTTACTTGTATTCCAATCCATTTATCTTCTGTAATAGTTTTTGGTTTTATCATCATATCTACCAAACAACCATCGAATGCTTTATGAACATCAAAAATAATACTTATTTTGTCATTTATTTTTTGTATAATAGAATTTTCGTTTTCGATATTATGTATTCTTGATATTTCATTATTTGCATATTTATTTTTTTTAATATCTCCGTCATATCTTGACCAACACTGGGGACATTTTAATCCTGATTTTATATATTTAAAATTGCTATATATAACATTATGTTGATGATTGCATTGTGCTTTATATTTCAATTTTATTTTATACAAATATTTCTGTTGTAAACTTTCTGGACTTAAAAATTCTTCTTTTGTTGTTAATAATTTACACCCCTTTTCTTCAAATTCACCAACAATTCTATCATAAATTTGACTTCTATTTAACCTCATAATTAGTATTTTATATTATTATATTATGTTGTTTTGCTTTTAAATCAGTTTCATAATGCTATAAAATTGATTTAAATGTTAGCGGAGGGTGGTTTCGATCCACCGACCTTTGGCTTATGAGACCAATGAAATACCTCTATTCTACCCCGCTTACCATTTTGGTGTCCAAATCTGGAGTCGAACCAGAATCTCATCGTCATACGCTCTACCTTTAAGCTATTTGGACTTACTATTTGTTTTTTTGTTACCCGATGTGGGGCTTGAACCCACGACCACCAGCTTAAAAGGCTGGCGCTCTTCCAACTGAGCTAACCGGGTTTATCACTCCAAGTAGGACTTGAACCTACAACCTCCTGCTCCGTAGGCAGGTGCGCTATCCAATTGCGCCATTGGAGCATAACTTTTTGGTCCTACTGGGACTCGAACCCAGGATGCCAGATTCAAAGTCTGGAGTGCTAACCACTACACTATAAGACCTTTTGCTGATTCCGTTTTTTAATCTATCATGTAAAAAAATTGGTTGCTGTATGGAATCAAATTTTGCATTCTGTGGGGTTCGAACCCACGCATACTCTCGTATAAAACAGCTTAAGTGTTTCTCCTTCGACCACTCGGACAAGAATGCTGTATATTTTGCTGTTTTCTAGAAGTTAATTTTATATCATTAATTAATTTTATTTTTGTTGCTGTAAGAAAACATTTTTGCTCCATCACGGGCTCGAACCGTGGACCTTTGGCTCATAAGACCAATGCTCTGACCAACTGAGCTAAAGGAGCAGACATTAACCTACAAGCATTAAACATTAGTCATACATCAGTTATAGTTCAATAATATTATCAAATATTACATTTTCACTTACCTTTTCTTCACATATTATAATAGTTAATAATCTTTAAGTTGTTTTATAATTAAATTATTTATTTTATATTTAACGATGACACCCTTGACAAGGAACTGACAACTTAAATTTCAAAAACATTGACACATTTTTCCCTGTCATTTTTACTTGCTTTTGTAACTCTTGTTTTACATCATTTTCTCGTTTTTGCTTCTCATAGTCTTCCTTTATTTGCTTCAATTTTTCAACCCTTGTTTTTTCACGTGTGTATCTCATTCTCATCTTGGTATATTATTATATTATTTTATTTCTAAATGTGGTTCTATTTAAGTAAAAAATTGATTATGTTTTGGATTCTATTAAACTTGATTATTTTATAATTCTTCTTTTTTATCTTCTAATCTATTATTACATAAATTCACATAATCTTCATTTATTTCAAATCCTATAAAATCTACATTATTTTTCTTTGCTGAAACACATTCAGACCCTGACCCAGCAAATGGTGCTACCATTTTTGTAGTTACATTTTCGTCATTTTTTGCTGCTTTTATTAATATATCACATAATGCTATTGGTTTTTGTGTAGGATGGTCTACTCTTTCTTTTTTACCTGCACCACCTGCTAACGCTGGTATTTTTATTACATCTCTTGGTAACGCACCTTTCTCATGAGCATTATATGTTGTTTCCTTTTCTCCATTACTAAATCTCCCTTTTGTCGCCTTTCGCTTCTTTCCTGCAGCACTCTTTAAATAAGTTTCAGTATATGGTTCTCTTACCTCATCACGATTAAATATTGGTCTATTTTTATAACAACATAGTATGCTTTCGTGCGTTCTTTGCCAAAAATTTAATGATGGTGTTACTTTATTAGTATAATGCCATACTAACCATCTTACATTACAAAATATACGCGTCCTTATGAATGATAATATTTCACTAAAACCATATATATATAATGTCCCATTTGGTTTTAATATTCGTAAACATTCTTCTATCCATCTATCACACCAATTTAAATATTCTTCCATTTCTTGTTTATCACTATTGTTCCCAAAATCTTTACCAATATTATAAGGAGGATCACATAATACTATATCTACACTTTCGGCTGATATCTTTTTCATCCCTTCCACACAATCTTCATTATATATTTTATTGTATTCTATTTCCTCTTTTTCATTTATTTCCTCTTTTTCAGAATTTACTATTACCAATTTCTTTTTCACCATCGTAATATTATTAATGTAATTTTGTTCTTATATTGAAATTTCAATCATTTTTATTTTATACTTCTTTTACAAACACTTTATAAGCTTAAAATATCCTCCCATTTGCATAAAATAATCATTGCTTATTTCTCCTCCACATTCACCTATTTTCGTCGGATCCGATATAAATATTTTGCCATTTTTTACCACCCCACATTTACATTCTCCAAAATATGGTTCTAATTCGTTTTTATTTACTCCAATTTGGGTTGAGTTATCTGAATTAAAACTTATTTCATAATTTTCACTAGTTATACTTATTATTTGTGCCTTTTCGTAATAAGTATTTGAACCCCTTATAGCATAAACAAAATCGTCTACTTTATATGTATGTCCGTCATATGTTATGTCTATTGTCTCTGCATTATACGTTAGTTCCGGTTCGCTTCCACATTTACACCCTTTTACTATTCCCGTTTTATTCCCTTTTGACTTTATAATCGGCGATTTTAATTCCCTTAAATACCTATCATACGACCCATGCTTTCCATTTTTTACCACTTTGGACCCTATGTGTGTCCCTTTTACATCTATGTAGTGCGATGATGACACACGGGTTGTTTTTTGTATGTGCTTCTTTGATACAAATGGGTCTAAATACGCATTACTTCGCTTCCTTGAATAACTCATTGGTAATCCTCTTTGCTTCCAATTTAAATTATATATTGTCTCCGACATTTGCTATATATTATTATCTTTTATTTTATTTTTGTTATTTTTTAATGAATACAACTATGTTTTACTAATATTAAAAAAATGAAACTAATTTAGATTTTTCATTTATTTTCAGTTATCATTATATTTTGTATTAAAAATGGAAACCAATTGGAGCAAATATTTCTTCAATTTAGTTAAGAAATGTTCAAATGAAAATTTGATTTGGTATTATTTAAGTATCAATCCAAATATTACTTGGGATATTGTTGTTGCGAACCCTGATAAACCTTGGAATTGGGATGGATTAAGTAGAAATCCAAATATTACTTGGGATATTGTGGAAGAAAACCTGGATAAATCTTGGGTTTGGTATGAGGTAAGTAGTAATCCAAATATTACTTGGGATATTGTAGAAGCAAACCCTGATAAACCTTGGAGTTACTTTGGATTAAGTCTAAATCCAAATATTACTTGGGATAATGTTGTTGCAACCCCTGATAAACCTTGGAATTGGGAAAGGTTAAGTTTTAAGCCTAATATTACATGGGATAATGTTGTTGCAAAACCGGATAAACCTTGGTGTTGGCATTGGTTAAGTACAAATCCAAATATTACTTGGGATATTGTGGAAGCGAACCATGATAAACCTTGGGATTGGAATATTTTAAGTACAAATCCAAATATTACTTGGGATATTGTTGTTGCGAACCCTGATAAACCTTGGAGTTGGTATGAGTTAAGTAACAATCCAAATATTACTTGGGATATTGTTGTTGCGAACCCTGATAAACCCTGGAAGTGGGATGGATTAAGTTGTAATCCTAATATTACAATGGATATTGTGGAAGCAAACCCGAATATACCTTGGGATTGGGTAGGATTGAGTATGAATCCTAATATTACTATGGATATTATACAACAAAATTTGGATAAACCTTGGAGTTGGTATTCATTAAGTAAAAATAAATTTGTAAAAGAAAAGGAAATTTTTGAATTGAGAGTGAAGCACCAAAGGTTCGTCCAAGAGCATCTATTTGAAGAATTTGTAAAAGCATATATGCATCCAAATCGGATTCAAAAATTGTTGGATATGGGTTATAATATTGATGAACTTGATGATGTTTTATAAAATAATTTGATTTCATTCAAATCAAATCAAATCAAATCAAATCAAATCAAATATTTATTCTTATTTTATATTAAAGAAAACATCCCATTTTTATATTGAGATATCGTAGAAAATTACATATTTTTGTCAATTTGTATCTCTTTCACAATCCTTCTTATTATTTTCTTATTTAAGTCATCTATATCCCATTTCCCTCCAAACGCTTGATAAACTATTTCTCCATATTCTTGGTGCTCTTTAGAATTGTAATCCGTCATACATTGCGGAAATTCTTCCTGATATTTTCCTTGAACCGCAATCGTATTTGCTCGCTGGACGTCTTCTATTAGATTATTGGTTATTTCTTTTCCTTTATTTTCCTTTTCCCAGGCATTTTTTGTTCTAATGTAAATGTTTTCTCGTTTTACATCACTACAATGCATGGGTCTCTTTGTTATGTCTAGTTTGTTTAAATTGTTTATTATGAGCGACGATATTGCCTCCACATATCCTTTTTTACCCAAAAATTTTAATTCTTTTATACCAACTTCTATTGATTCCGCAAATTCAGTTATATTCATCGCATCTTTACACGTCTCATTTAAGAAAAATTGTAAATTAAATGTGTTATGACTATTTGTAGTATTTGTAGTATTTGTAGTATTTGTAGTATTTGTATTATGAGAATTTGTTGTCTGTTGATTGCTATTTATTGTTTCCTTAAGAGATACAATATGATTTACTATATTATTTTCAATATTATCTATTTTTTCTTTTGTTTCTTTTAGTTCATTTTTTGTTTCTTTTAATTCATCATCTAATTTTGTAAATAGTTTTATACCAAACGTTTCATTTTCGTGTTGTGTTTGTGTCTTATTTTTGTGCTTATTGCTTTCTAAATGTTTTTGAAAATTTTGTTGTGTTGATGTTGAATAATTGCATTTTTCACATTTGTATTCGTTTGAATTGTATACATTATTTTTATGTTTGCTTGTTGAAATATGGTTATTATAATTTTCTTTACGACTTGTCTTAAAATCACATAATTTACAAAAATATTCTTTTTTCATTTTCTATTTATTATTAAATAATATTTAAGTTATTTTTAAGACAAATATTACCCTTTTTGTAATAATTTGTATGTAAGGTATTGTTTCATTTTATACTTTACATATTTTCACATTGGTTATCATCTGATTATTTTTTAAAAATATTAAATTTGTAGAATTACTGGAAATTTAATAATTTTCATTTTATCGTCTTATACCTTTATTTTGAAACAAAAAATAAGACCTATTATAGTAATACAAATGTTATCAATTTGCCATTACTTCTTTTTTTGTTATTACTTGTTTCGTTTTCAGGAATGTCCAAAATCAGTCCAAAAATAAGGAAAATTTTATCGTCACAAATTTTTCAACCAAAAAACGAAATTGTGACTGTTATGCTCTCAACGCTATTTTTTTCACCTTTATTTGAAGATTATTCAGGAATTCACGAAATTGGACATTTTTAAAAATGTCCAAAAATGAAAACCTAAAACACTTTTGTTAAAATTAATTGTTTTTTCTCTTCCAAAATTTATCTAGAGTATTTTATTTGAAATGGTGGAAAAAAGAAAAAGCAAATATGATGTTGATTTATTTGAAAAAATGAAACAAATTATGATGCTGAAAGTGTAAAATAATAATAATTTATGTCGGAAAAAAAAAAGAAGATTAAATTGGTATTTGATAAAGGTCCTATTTTGAGTGCCAATGAGCGGGCCGATTTGCTGAATAAGGTTATCTATGGTGGCGGAGAAAAGACTTGTAAATATTGCAATAAAACTTACAAATCTTCCGCCCATTTGGAAAAACATAGCTTGTTATGTAAATTGATGTGTGATATGGCGTCCGAAAAAATGACAGTATTAGATGACATACCTACTCCACGTTCAATGTATATTATGCTTCTTGAATTGGCGAATAAATATAAAGGTTTAGAAGACAAATACGACCATTTGAATAAATGGGTTCTTAAAAAGAAAAAGAAAATAAACCTTGCCGAATGGTTAAACGACCACGTGGAAAAACCAGTTTGTGTCAATTATATGTCCTATTTTGACGACAAATTTGAAGTTACTTTGGCAGATATTGATATTTTATTCAACTCAAATTATAACGATTTCTTCAACGTAATCCTTCAAAAAATAGATTTCAATAATAGCCCGGTTGTTGGATTTAGTGATAAAGCAAATACAATTTATGGATATATAGAAGATAAATGGTGCGAATTAACAAAAACACAATTATCGTCTTTATTCTTCCGATGTAAAAAAACAATATTTTCAAAAGCATTGGAATTGAAAACATTGAAAAAAGATGAAATCGCCAAAAGCGACAAATTAGAAGCCCAATTTGACCGATTAATGCTGAAACTTATTAATGCTGAAATGTCTGATAGTGGTCTTTATAATAAATTGCGATTTTGCCTCTATAATCGTATCAAAAAAGATATCAAAAATATTGTGGAATATGATTTGGAATTCTGAAGAATTCTATTCTATTTAATTTGATTTTATTATTTTATAAAAAATATTCATATATATCATTATTTCATTTTTTAATTAATATTTTATAAATCATACTAATTAAAATTCTATAGAATTGTGGTTTGTTTTTATTTCTTTTTTTTATTTCTTTTTTTTTATTTTTAAACACTAACGAAAGAAGGTTGCATGGCAATGCCACAAATTCCCTTATCATTGCGACTGTCACTACGAGCAATCTTGACATACCCTTCATCTCCCCAACTTGTAGACCAAGAATTCTTCACCAACCAATACTTTTGTCCCTTATCCTCTCCATACCCAACAATCAACACACCATGATCCAAATTGGTTCCACAATCAGACGAAGTAAGAATTCCACTTGAATAACTTTGGAAATATCGGGTATCCGCCTCAATCGCAATAGATACAGGTTGCTTCGCAACGGCGGCCTTTAGTGACACTTGGTCGTTAGGCGCAACATCATAACATCCTGTGAAAGTGGCGACACTAGTGACATCACTTTGCTGACACTCTCCCGTCTTTCCTTTACCAGCAGTGTAAGGGTATTGTCCTTCAGTAGTCGCACCATTTTCAATCGCATACTTAAACGCACCATCCATTTGACCCCCATTGCATCCATGACTGCCATATTTGTATCCAGTGGCACAATCAGCCAATTGCTCCTCCGAAAGACTTACCAAATCTCCCGTAGAAGTGGCCCAAGCACCTTCCATCGCACCAGTAGCAGAAAAAGTCCAGCAAGAACCACATTGTCCTTGGTCCTTTACAGGAGTAACCGCACCTTCTTGACGCCAATCAACACTGTCGGAAAGAGAACTTGTGTCCTTATTTGCAGTAAAAGAACCGCATCCATAAAGACCTACCAAATTTCTCTCTTGGACGATTCCTCCTAAATACTTTTTATTAAACTCGTCAGGCGTCAAATCAGTAAATTGATTGATACCCATTGTAAAGTTTTGTGTAGAATCGCTATTGTGACGTTGAATATCAAGCCAATTGGTCTTGAAAATGTCAAATCGCTCTCTCATCGTCTCAAAGTTTTCGTATCTCTTGTGGAAACGCTCTTGGAAATTTGTGAAATGTTCCCAAACAAAATGCTCGGTAATATCGTGTGTAGCAATATCAGCGGTGGTAGCAGAAGCACTAGCAGTAGCAACAGCAAGCAATGACGAAATAATCTTGAACATCATTTTATATTATAAATTATATTGATATTTTGTTTTTATATTTGTTTATTAATTGTTTTATTTGTTTTATTTGTTTTATAAATAAAAATTGAAAATATAAAAAGAAAAAAGAAAAAAGAAAAAAGAAAAAAGAAAAAAGAAACGCACTTAATTAGTTAATTACAAATTAGATTAAATCTACTCTACTTACAAATATATAAATTCATTCATACATTCATTCAAATATCTCACCTTCTTCTAGTTCATACTTACCTATTCTGTGAAGCAACATGCGTCTCAAGTCAAACTCTCTATGCTTCAAGTATTCCTTGGTCTTTAGCATTGATTTGTATTCGTTAGTTTGCTTCTCCTTCTTATTACAATAATGTTGCCACTTTAGTTCCGCAATTTCGTCTGCGTAGTCTTCGTCTGCCCAACTAGTATGCTTGTCCTCAATATCACATAGATTATTGTAAAACTCATCAAATTTGGTCTTGTTGTTAGAGAATTCAAAGTTCTTCAAAGTGGCTGGCATGATTGATTGTTCTTGTTTTCGTAGTTCTATGACTAATAATATGCTTATTCATTCTTCTATAAAATTCATTTCAATTTTTTTATTACTTGTATCATTTCTATATCATTTCTATAAACACTAATTTATAAAAAATAATATCACTTGTCTTATTGTCTTATTGTCTTATTGTCTTATTGTCTTATTGTCTTATTGTCTTATTATTTGAATGTTTCATAAAATGTTTCCCTCGTGATGATTTGGATGTTTTTCTGTTCGGCCTGTGCTGTCTTCGTATTTGCTTTATAATCTGTGTCTTTCACTATCAATCCCGTCGTTTTCTTCGTCAATGTGGCTACAACTTTGCCTCCATTCTTTATTATAAAGTCTTGTAATTCTTCATCTCTAAACCCAGTGATCGCATACGATTTCCCTACTAACACTTCTGTTTCTATTTCTGCCTTCTTTGCTGACGACAATAACTTCGCTGCCATATTTATCTTCTTCATAAAGGTTATAAATTTGTCTATATTCTCTACAAATTGTGTCGCCATTTTTACTGAAATTCCATTCACGTTTGTCACCATTTGTATCTTTTCCTCTTTACTATAACTACTAATTAATATATCCGATTCAGTTTCCATTATCTCCTTCATTCTCTTGTCACTAAATCCACGCCCAAATACATTTGATGCTGCCATCACATTCGGTAAAGTCTCGCTTTGTAATCTATCCTTTATACTGTCTTTCACCTTTGATGCCATCTTTTCCTGAAATCCGTGAACCTTCTTGAAATCTTCTTTTGTCATATTACATATGCTCTCTATTGACGCATTCCCATCATAATTTAATATTTTTCGCACATTCCCATTACTCAATCCTTCCACCTTTAACTTCTTGAAAAACCCTGCTATTTGCTTTTCTATTACATCTATATTTTCACATTTCAATTCTTCCTTCAATATTAAATCTATATTTGTTTCATTCCATTCATAATTTGACATTGGTTCCGGCATCTTCGGTGATTCGGATGGTTTGATAACCTTGTTTATATACGGAATAACATCTCCACTCCTTATTATTTCTATTACCGTTCCGACTCCTATCTTGTTCTCGTATATGTAATTCGCATTAAATCCAGTGGCATACTCTATTGTTACTCCACATAATTGAACTGGTGATATTTGCACTCGGGGCTTCATATATCCATCCTTACTTGGCGTCCATATTACATTCGTTACAGTCGCCTCTGTTGATTGCTCTGTTAATGCAATCTTGAACGCAAACGCATAATCAGGATTCTTCAACTCATCATACCTATCATACGCTTCATCATTCGTAACAATGATTCCATCCGTTTCATAATGGTATAATTCACGAATTTCCAATAATATCGTCGTTAATATATCATTTGTTATAATCTCTAATTCCATATTGTATACTTGCTTTATTTCTGGAAATTTAGATATCACCTCAAATTGCACACACGGTGCAAAACTCGGTTCTACTAATTCATATACCACAAAATCTATGTCTCCCAACATCTCCTTCAATACATTGTCAGTCGTATTTACTTTCTTATTCACTAACCCAGCCACCATATTACGCGGATTCGCATATACATCACTATATTTCTCTTTAAATATTTTCTTCTTGATGATTAATTCTCCCCTAAATACACATTCTGTGTCTAAATTGTCCATCCCCAAATGGACCAATAAATGACTAATATCTTGTCCTTCAATTCCATCCCCTCTTGTATATAATTTGTGATGCCTACCATCATATAGGGCGGATACTCCATCCAATTTACAAGTTATTACATAAGGTCCACGATACGTCTCCTTCCACTTTGTTAACGCATTCATTTCAGGTTTAATCTTATTCATTGATGCCATCATAAAAGGCAACTTGACCTTGTTCTTTCCTGGAACCTTGGCACCTACACTTGTTTGCTTTTTCTTTTTTGGATATTTGTTTTTTGAATACTCAGTTAATACATCATATAATTCATCTGATACTAACGAGATGCCCTTATTGAAATAATAATTATTACATAGAGCAATCATATTTATTAAATCTATTTCATTTTGACTACTCAAATATTCAGTCCCGTCGACCGCATATTGTCTAACTTTGATAAATAATGTGTCTACTTCCATTTTATATAATTGGCGAGTTAAGTTTAAATTATATAAAATTATTATTTATTTAAATCATTTTTTCTTTTATTTGTTCTCTTTGTTTTTTATTATTCTTATTTATACCTCTAATGGCGACTCCGAATAAATTATATTCATCTCTTTATTTACCTCTTTTATAAAATAATATATATAATCCTTCATTTCCTCAATATTATCAAAATTCTTCAATTTATTGTTTTCATATAAATTATATATTCCTTTATTGTTATTAACCATTTTTATTATATCACACTTGTTTACCACCACATAATTACAATTATTTATCAATATTGCCTTCTTTAATTCGTCCAAATTTAACCAATTTACTTGTCTCTTTCTTCCTGTTGTTGATCCTTCTTCTTGACCTTGTAATCCTATTAAATTAAGCAGTCTACTATTTTCATTTTCTTCATTTTCTTCATTTTCTTCTGTTTCTTCATTTTGAAATTTCTTATATCCTACATATGTATCATATATTTTCGCACAACCAATTATATCCTTTACTCTTAAATTCGGCACACCACAACTATATACTCCATAAGAATTCACTACACTTGACGTCACATACGGATAATCACCCCAATCTATATCCAATTGGAACCCTTGAGCTCCTTCAAATAAAATATGACTTGGCAACTTATTTTCTTGAAAATGTTCGTATATGTTGATTATTTTTAATTTTAACATTTTTACTACATCTTTGTTTGCAATTACCCTTAATCCTGTGCGACTTGCTTTGTCCGCATAACAAGGCCCAATCCCTCTTTTGGTTGTCCCTATTACATCATTATGCCTCTCATACTCTGATTCTATATGTGTAGGCAATATTAAATGAGCATTGTGTGCCAAATATAATCTCTGCTTGATTCCTTTTAACTCCGGTAACGCATTTTCCACCTCATTTATTTCGGATTCTAATCTTGTCAAATCTATTACACAATTTGCTCCTATTATGCTTGGCACTTTTGTTAGAACTCCACAAGGCAATTGGTGCAGCGTTATTGATTTCTCGGGCGACAGTTGTATTGTATGACCCGCATTCGGTCCCCCATTGTAACGAATACAATAATCATACTCATTTTGCTTCAATAGTGCGTGTGCTACTTTGCCTTTCCCTTCGTCGCCATGTTGTAGTCCTACTATAATATCACAAGTGTTCTCCATTGTCATATTATTATTCCTCTTTTTTTATATCCTATTTTTTACTTATTATTTTATTGTTTTTTATTGTTTTTTATTGTTTTTTATTGTTTTTTATTTTTCTTTATTTATTCGTTATTATTTTGCTTTATTTTATACTTCATTTTGGTTACATGCATATTATATGTAATATCCATCAACATGTTTTGAAGCATAACAGTTGTCGGCATAATGGTTTTTCCTTCCACAACGAAAACACTTGTTTTTATTCTTTAGATTTTGTTTTTTACAATAAACATTTTCATGATATACACATCCATTTTTAGTGTCAAATTCTTTTCCACAATAATTACAACACCATACTTCTTCGTATTCATCTTCACTATCATATTCTTCGTATTCATCTTCACTATCATATTTTTCATATTTTGTTTTTATTTTGTTATTTATAGTGTAACAACTATTTGCAAAATGCCCTTTTTTACCACATTTAAAACATTTATCATTTGTTCCTTTATTCATTTTATTTAATAATTCTTTTGTATTATTGTTTAATATTATTGATGTAAATGAACCTCCACGCACATTATCTATACCATATTTATCCATAAACTTTTTTGTTATTTTATCTTCGTCATAATCATCACAATTTGGTATTATCTTCAATAATTTTATTGGTCTATATTTTTTTGTCCATTGTGAACCATTTGAAGAAAAATGTGAATCTAATCTAAATGCTGGATTATTTGTTTTTCCAATATAGTATTTATTTTCTTCTAATTTAAGCACATATATATAAACCATTTTGTATATGTAATTATTTTATCTTTAAATTGTTAATAAGTCTTCATTATTAAACAAATTCATTTTTTATACTTCATTTTGGTTATTTATGATGATTTCATGAATTTAATATTGAAATATTTTACAACATCAGGTATTTCTTTAGATATAAATGTAATTTTTTGTTTAGTTTGTTATTAAATGTCTCAAATTTATTTATATAATCATAATCATCCTCATCCTCAATCTTGGTATTTATATCTTCAAAAACGTTTATAATATAATCTGGACAATTTGTTTTCTTCATTGAATGAATTTCATTGTCTATTAGTTTATCTGGTTCGTTTTCCCATGATTCTACATTTTTTTGTATAAGATTATTGAAGTAACTAAAAATGTGACTATGGTTGCTTTGAAAATGTGTTTCTAGTTCAGTCTTGAAATCATTTCGTATATTCAAGTCCATTTGTTTATCCCATCTCCAATCTATCTTAACAAAACTATTTGTGTTTAATAAAAATAAATATGTGTTAATATTTTTATTCTTATATATAGTTTGATCTTTTGTTGATTTGGGATTATAAATTAAAAATCTTTCCAATAATACTTTGATCATGATATCCCAAAAATTCAATTGTGTAAGATTTGATTCTAATACAATATGAATTACATGTGTTTCATTATTTCCAATAATCGGGAACTGTAATTTACTTATTTTAAAATATTCATATTTACTATCCAATTCTATATGTTTTAAAATATGCCAATTCACATTTTTATAACATTGAATACCACTTTTATCAATAATACTTTTTATATTTAAAATATTGTTTAATAAATATTGTTCCTTATTTACTTGTTTAAAATGAAAAAAATCCGTAATACTATAAAGATCCATTGGCGACATATCTGTGTATTTCTGACTTATTACAATTTGAATCATATAGGTGAGAATGATTGAATCATATACATTTAATCCATTTAATTCGTTTGCTTTAATTTTTTCCTGAATGCGTGTCATTGTAGTTTCAATTATCTCATAATATTTTTTATATTCTTCTTTTGATGATATTATACATAATGGAAATTCTGGTAATGGTTTGTATTGATACTTATTTAAGAATGTATAATAATCTTTTACACATAACTTTCGAATAGAATAATTAGAAATGTTTTTCAATATCTGAAATATTTGGGATTTCGGATTATTGCTGATTTTCGGATTATTGTTGATAATTTTTAAAATCACATTATAATAAAATGTATGATATTTAATACAATGATATCCCCAATCTACTATTTCTGATTGGTCCATTTTAATCTCATCTGTTGATTTAAATTGGATACCATTTGTATCTAACATATGAATCATGTTATTTTTATTTAGAATTTCACTTGCTTTTTCTATTTGGATTTTTTTATTCATATTATTCATATTTTCTGTATAAACATTTTTACCAAACCTGAAATGAATATCATCATAGTTTTTAGTTAAACCAAAATAAATTTGGTTTTTGGCTCTTGTTAATGCTACATGCAAATGAGATTCATATACTAATCCTCTTTCTTTATTACTTAAAAGTTTTAAGGAGGTTTCTGTAATACTCAACACAAATACTACCTTTCTACCATCTCCTTTAGATGACCTAATAGACATTATCCTTGTCGCATCTACAGAATCTTTTGTATTTATAATCACACCTTCTGTATGTTTATGTAGAAATACATATTGTCTATATTTATTGTCGTATTTGTTACTCCAATATTCTTGAATTTTTGTTTGCAACTCGGGTGCTATTAAGTTTGATTTCATAATTGGAAAAATGAATAAAAAATCTTTTGGTAAATAGTTATTTTTTTCAATTTCATCTACATAATATTTCATTATTTCATCACAGAATATACTAACTTCTTGTTCTGATGTATATTGACTAATAAATGGTTGCTCTATAATACGAATTGGTTCTTCATTTATTTCTTTTGGAATTTCCGGGTCGCATTGTATAAACGGTAAATCATATTTGTTAAATTGAACTAATTTATTGATTCCATCATCCATATTGGTCACTTTAATTCGTCTATTTTTGTTCATTGCTTCATTTATATTAACTTTTATATTTGGGAGTCCTTCCTCCATAACATTTGTTAAAAAATTTTTGTTGTATTCTAACGACTGCAATTTGTCACCAACAACACTCATATAACAAGATGTTTCATACATTAATTTAAGCAACGCATGCAAATAATTCTCGGGTAAGTCTTGCACCTCATCTACCCATATTTCACTTTCTTTGCTTAATTGAATATATTGACCTCCATAGTGCATATATCCATTTCTAATTTTTGTAGCACCTTTGTCTTTTATATTATCAACTATACCTTTAAAATAATTGGACCCCTTCGCATTTGAATGAGATAAATTATAGCAAAATGAATCAATGGTACCAATAATAACCTTACACTCTCGTCCAGAATTTTTATGTGTATATTTAATTACAAAGTGTTTCTCTGTATTTTCTTCTGCTTCGTTTGTCAAGTTTTCAATGTGATATATTTCTTCACCATTTTTAAAACGTATCTTTTGATCCTTTAATTCTTCGTATATCACGTTTTTTGCCGAGTGCTGTTTGGTAATAATAATATATGTTTTTTTGTCTATATTTTCAGTAATAGATTTCCATATTCCATATGTTTTACCATTTCCTGCACCTTGTTGATAAACGCTTAAAACTGATTTTATAACATTGTCTTCACTCCAAAATTCCCATATTCTATCTGGTTTTCTTTTTAAATAGAAAATTGTTTCTTCCAATGTCTTTGATTCTTTTAATTCAATCATACCACTTTTAATTTTATTTAATTCTACTTTAAATACTTGGTTTTCTCTTTCTAGCAAAATAAAATCATATGTTTTTAAAAAAGATTTATATTTCCAGATATCCTTAAATATAATCAAATAATTGCATGTTGATAATTTTTCTATTTGAACTCCTTTGTTACCATCAACTAACCAAATAATTTCTTTTCCAAATTTATTCCAGTCATTGAACCTTTCTACAATTTCTTGTTCTGAAATATAAGAATGTTGTATTTCACACGTTCGATTATTATTTAGACAAATATCTGCTCTTCTACACGTATTTGTCATTTTTGTAGAACAATAAAATTTCACCTCTCTCATATTAGATGGGAATTTATTTTCCATTTTATTATGCCATTGTCCAGGCATTTTATTTTATAATATTTATAATATTTATAATACAAAACCTTTAAATATTATAAATATATATTATTAAAAATATCATTTTGTGTTTTCTCTATATTCAGACCTCATTTTGATTATATATTTGATTCAATTGACGATTTACTCTTATAAATGTCGCACATTTCGGTATATCTTTCACCTTCTTTGCCCCCATATATGTCATCGATGACCTTATGCCTCCCATTATGTCATTTATTGTATTCTCTATTGGACCTCTGTAGGGCAACTTTACCGTCTTACCTTCTGAACTCTTGTATTTCGCTACCCCTCCATTATATTTATCCATCGCAGTAGTTGAACTCATTCCATAAAATAACTTATATTGCTTCCCATTTTCGTCTGCTATTAGTTCCCCGTTACTTTCCTTATGTGCCGCAAACATTGAACCACTCATTATAAAATCGGCACCTCCCGCATAAGCCTTGCTGAAATCTCCTATTACTTGCATCCCTCCATCACTTATTATATGTGCGTTTATTCCATGTGCCGTATCTGAACACTCCATTACCGCACTCAATTGCGGATATCCTATTCCCGTTTGCTTCCTAGTCGTGCAACAACTTCCATTGCCTATTCCCACCTTTACTATATCCACTTTTCCATTCATTACTAAATCCATTACCCCTTCAGAAGTGCACACATTTCCCGCTATGATTATTTTTGATGGAAATAATTGTCTGACTTTTGCACATAATTCTACAAATCTCTTCATATACCCATTGGCAACATCTAAACAGATTATCTTCGGATCCAGTTTCTCCATTATGTCGCATAAATTCTCTATATCCATCCCACTTGTTACCGCATAATAGTCCTTATTCAGTGTAGTTGGTATATCCTCTGCTTTGTAATATTTATGTAAACACGTTATTACCTTCTTTTCTTGTAACGATTGTGCCATTTCTATTGTTCCTGTTGTATCCATATTACTCACCATTATTGGCACACCGGTCCATGTTTCGGTTGAATATTTAAATCGCAATGTTCGTTCTAATTTGACTTCAGAACGTGACGAATATTCACTCATCTTCGGCAACAATAACACATCACTGTAATCCAACTTTACGTCGTCCAATAACTTCATTGATATAATTATGGTTTTTTCTTTATTTTGTTTTTTCTTTATTTTGTTTTCATAAAAAAATGAAATGAATTTATTTATATTCGTTTATAAATAAATTTATTGTGTCAATACAATTAAAAAGACAATATGCTCTCCATTAACACTAACACTTGCTCAATCCCCTTAACAGTTCCATATTGTGATGACCCTCGTTTTATGAAAACTCAACAACTTCGCAAAGAGTTGAAACAAAGAAATATTTGCAATACTGGAAAAAAAAATGTTTTAATCGCACGATTGCTTGATGTTATAGTTGATGAAGGATTGCAAAATATTCCAGACCCTCTTTTTATGGATAACATGCAACCTGAAAAGTGGATGTTAATCGCAAATCAATCTTCGGCTCTAATGGAAGAACTTGAACCAGATGGAAAGGTTAGAATAAATGTAATGACTGAAATTAACACAGTTTTGGATAAAATTAAAACGTCCAAAGATGACTTAATGTCTATTGCTACGGGAAATATAAACATATATGATTTCAATGTGAATATTTCCAATTCACCACTTTATAACGCAGTCGCACGATTTGCTTCTGCTCTTATGATTGTACCTGTTATTGAAGCACAGTTATATGATAAATATAAAAATATTATTCCTAACGCACATCGTGTCATTTCATCATCACGAACTATATTTAACATGACAACAGGATTTATGAAAATTCCATCTCATTTATCTATTTCAAATTAAAAATGGTTAAAATAAAAATGATTTATAATAATTTATTATTCAATTTATTATTTATAAAATAATATTAAATATTTATTGCTTTCATTATTAACAGTCTATGTTATCCTGTAAATTTATTAATCATATTCCTAAAGAAGTATTTGTTTATCTTTTTTGCGTTTTAATTCATTTTGTCAGTCCTCATTTATACGTCCATTTTTGCACCCCTGCGTCTTGGAAAGGTTTATTCATGTCCCAATTCATGGTTATCTCCCCTCATTGTCAACTCATTCGTTGGGCTATTGGTTTCAGCGGTCTCGTCTTGAATAATATGTGGGTCTTCATTATTTCTTGCTTCATCCGTAATATAATCCAGATTTCTAACCCTTTTAGCACTACTATCAATACTACTAAATAACTCATCAAATTCGTCATATTCTATATTTAATACCTTTTCAGCATATTTGTCTAACACTTGATATACATCTACTTTTTTACTTAACTCAATGTATTTCCTATTTGCTACATATTCATAATTGTACGATTTAATATAAGCAAATAATAACCATTGGACGAATAATACATGTAACCATGCTTGTTGAAAAAAATTATTCATACTATATGCAATCATAGCAATCATCGTGCAAAAAAATGTTTCCGGTTGATTATATGTTGTTAGATTTATGTATAAAATGAAAAAATTATTACTTGCTGTATCTATCATATACATTTTGCTATTTGTCGGATAAAATATATGATACGCAAATCCATTCGCAAAAATAAATAATGGAATAAACTTATGAAATGTATTTTGATTCTTTAAAAATATGTTGTAAAAATGATACAACCACGGCAACAATCCTAATCCACATATTATATTCATTGCTTATAATAATTAATATAATATATTTACACGATTTTGTTTTATATTTTGTTTTATATTTTTGTTTATTTTGTTTATTTTGTTTTATATTTTGTTTTATATTTTTGTTTATTTTGTTTATTTTGTTTATTTTGTTTTATATTTTTGTTTATTTTGTTTTATATTTTTGTTTATTTTGTTTATTTTGTTTTATATTTTTGTTTATTTTGTTTTTATAAAAAGAAACAAGAAACAAGAAAAAAGAAAAGTGATTTAATTAGTTAGTTAGTTTATTCTATCTACTCTATCTATACTATACTACTATTATACTACACTTATTGTGCTACTTCTGGCCCAATTAAATCATTTAAATCTAAATATAAATAACTTTCGTCACGACTCATTTCATCATCACAACTTACCTTTTCATACTCACGCATCCAAATTGCTTCATCTTCTTCTCTCAAATGCTGCAAGTATTCGTCTAATTCTTCACATTTGGGGTCTGGTTCTATATCTTGTTCTTGCTCTATATCTTGTTCTTGCTCTATATCTTGTTCTTCCTCTTGTTCTTGCTCCGCTATATTCGCTATGAAAATACCATCCCTTGTCTCAATTTCGGTTTCTCCATTGTAATACAAGTTCTTGATAATATGATACGCTTCCTCGGTATCCTGCCAAGAATGAACTTGAATAACGACAGTCTTGCTATACGAATTGTTCAAGAAATCAACAATGTTTCTAGCAATTAAAATACCTTCCTCACTCAAAAGATCCGCAATCTCATAAGAAGTGGTAAGCACTGATACGTTTTTCAAGACAATGGCGTTCATTTCTTTTAACTTGTTACAGATTAACTTGTTACAGGACTACTTGATTAAATATTGCTATCATTATTCTTACAATAAAAGTATTTCATTTTTTTTACTTTATAATGCTTTTACATACTTTATCATTTTTACTAATTTATAAAAATAACATTTGTATAAAATTTAAAGACTTTTTACTATTTATTATAACTACAATCATTATTTGAATTATGACTACTTTACAATCCCTTTATGACTTTATACAGATTCCTGAAAATAAACAAATACTCACTTCCAATAATATTGACCCTAATACTATTCTTACTTATTATCTCAATACAAAAGAATCTTATTCAAACGGTCATTTCTATTTGGGCGGACAAATTAAACTCAAACCTGATGTTATTATAAGCAAAGAACATATTGAATGGGTCCAAAATAAAAATAAAGAAATAAACCAATACAATTGCGTTAATAATTGGGAATATTCTAGCTACATAACTCACGAACGAACATTTAATGATTTCGTAAAATTGTTAGATTTTTTTGAAGATTATAAAAAAAAATAAAAAAAATCCTCGTTAGTTATTTTACAAGACATACAATAACAATAAATTACATTACATTTGAAATACATATTACCTAATAACAACAGCACTCTTCGCGCCTCTTTAGCACGTCATATGTGATGTCTTGAATCGCCTTTTTACGCTTATGTAGAGCATCAATCATCTCATACAGATTGTCTCTATCTTCTAGACCCGCTTCTTCGTCAAATGATTCACCTTCCAAATCTTGTAATGCACTTTGAAAGATTGTTACAAACTTATCAATCACATTCTTCTCGTTGGTGTGAATTTGGTTCACATCCAATGTCTTCAGCAAATCATACTCTTGATACGAAATGTTGTTCGCCAAGACGTTTTCTTCAGCATAATATTGAATGCTCTCAATGACTGTTGCGGGAATGGTGTAGTAACTCATTTTGCTTTGATTGATGGTATTTACTAATAATATGCTTTTCACTTTAAGTCATAATTTCTTTTCATTTTTTTTTATAACCCCGCTTTTTTATAAAGATTATTGAAATACTAATTTATAAAATTGTTTTCAGTTCCATTTTCATTTTATAAATATTTATTTTCTATTTGTTTATTTTTTATTATTTAACTATGACTTATATATTATAATACATAATGCCATTCTTTTTGTTTGGTTCTAAAAAAAGCACGAATAATGATAATAGTAATAATAATACAAATTCTGACTCCGATTCTGGTTTCCATTTTGACCCTTTTTATGAGATTAATAATAATAATAATGATACTATTGATGAAGATAAACGTTTTTCTATTGTAAATTTAGAAAAAGATGTCAGTGAATATATGAACTACCGATCCAAATATTATTTTTATAACAAAAAATTGAAAAAACCTTTCATCATTCGCAGACGAACATATAAAAAAAAAGAAAAGCAATATTATAACCTATACATCAATAAAATGAAATACCTTGAAGAAACTTATAGAAGAACTAATAACTATACCAAATATCACGCCCAATTAGAAAAACTTCCTAGTGCTAATGTGATTGATGATTGTTTTGGTTTTAATTCTAATTTGAATAAAAATACAAATCATAATGGTGTTAATAGTAGCAATATTTTCGGTTAATTATTATTATTTTTTTGGTATTATTATATTTCTGATTTCATTATTGTTGAAAATTTTATTGTTATTTTTTTGTATTGCCATTCCATAATTATCTGGTTCATAATTATTTCGTTCAAGTTCAAGGTCTTGTATTATTGTTTCTCCATTATTTTTTACTATTGTTAGTCCAAATGACCTATAAAAATACATATCATATGTTGCTGGCAATATAAACTTAAATATGTCGCCAAAATAGTGTTTAAATAATGATGTGATTTTATTTTTTTCTAAAATATTATTGAACCAATGTATATCATGTCGTAACCTCGGCATTGTATTTGGATTTATTAGTTTATAATTTATAAAATTATATAAGAAACAACTAGAACAATTATGCGTTATCTTGTCTTCCATTATAACATCATCTATTTCATCAAAATCTTCTGGTGGTCTGTTTTCAGTCATATATTGTA
>ERZ1046148.394-NODE-394-length-27464-cov-7.543799_pt1 | contig 27464 bp, 21 predicted proteins | sample MGYA00383090_ERZ1046148 | MGnify/ENA primary metagenome ERZ1046148 (study PRJEB29581, sample SAMEA5548360) | metagenome | biome: marine; feature: coastal; material: water | depth 25 m | study: Short-term variability in the microbial, nano- and picoplankton... | reverse complement strand
GTTCCCTTAAGGGAAAATATGGCGAATACCAAAATGCACCCGGAAAACGAGGTACTGCAAGGCCTAAGTTAGAATGATGATTAAAGTGCTTTATGACCGATATCTCGGCGGTAGTGAGAGCCAACTAACTTTATTTGTGCAATCAAATCATATGCTTTACTTGCTGCTTCCTCAAGAGAATCACCGATTGCTGTGCATGAGAGGACCCTACCTCCACTGGATACAATTTTTGAATTATCTATTTTTGTTCCGGCATGATTCACCCAAGATTCGAAGGTCGACTCCGGGATATTTTCAATCAATCGCCCCTTCTCTACAGAGCCTGGATAATTTTCCGCAGCAAGTACAACTGTGAGTGCATGCTTGTCATGAAACACGATATCATGGGTCGACAACTTATCGCAAGATGCTGCGTTCAATAATTCACCGAGGTCTGAAGCGATAAGCGGAATAGTAATTTGGCATTCTGGATCCCCGAACCTCACATTAAATTCGACAACATTAGGATTGTTATTTTCATCTATCATCAAGCCGATATAGAGTACCCCTCTGTATGGTACCCTTCTCGAAGCAAGAGCCTTGTGCATCGGTTTCACGATTCGTTCAATCGTCTTCTGGCGAACGTCCGCAGTGTATACTGGCGCTGGCGCATAAGCGCCCATTCCGCCAGTGTTACGACCTTTGTCGCCTTCGAATTCCCTCTTATGGTCCTGGCTCGCCGGCAGGCAAACAAACCCACTGCCATCCATAACAACAAGCATGCTAGCCTCTTCGCCTGGTAAAAAATTCTCCAAGAGAACTTGACCATCTGAGGCTATTGATTCGAGAATAAACTGTTTTGCCTCCTCACGGTTTTCTGTAACGACTACACCCTTACCGCCTGCTAAAACATCGCGCTTTACAACCCATGGGTTTCCTTCGAAGTCATCCAATGCAGCATTGATATCGCTACCATTAGCTAAGACGTGGAAGGCCGCGGTTGGAATATTATTTTCTGCCATTATTTGCTTAGCATGTAGTTTGCTACCTTCCAGTCTAGCGAGTGCTGCCACTGGGCCAAAACATGGAATGTCCATATTTGCAAGTTGGTCTGCAAGACCTTCACACAATGGTCCTTCGGGGCCAGCAACAACAAAGTCAACATCAAGTTGAAACGCCAAATGAATAAGATCCGCAACCTCTGTAAAGGGATGATTAGTTGCAATTTCTGCAGTTCCTGCATTTCCCGGTGCGCAGTGAATGTCACTAATTGATTCGCTTCGCGCTAGGCCGAGACAAAGAGCGTGTTCTCTTCCGCCGCCTCCGACTACGAGCACCGACATTCCTGCCATGCTCGCTCCATTAAAGAGCGGCTCATAAGCCCATCGTGTTACAAAAAACGCCATTGAGTTCAAAGGCTGTATGCTACGAGGCCTTGACAATGTCCGATTTCAATATGTTTGAGATGATGTTATTCACTCTGTGGATTTACCTACCAGGATTTCTCGTAAACACATTTGCAATGATGTGGGGCAAATGGTTACCAAAAACAGGATATGGCCCTTGGCCAATTGATGGAGGACGGGTCCACAAGGATGGAAACCGAATTCTAGGTGATGGCAAAACATGGAATGGACTAATCGGGGGTTCACTAACAAGTGGCCTATTGTGCTGGCTGATGACGATGATTCCAGAAAATTGGATATTTATCTCACCAACCGAAGCTGCCACTGGCTGGGCTGCTAGCGCATTCCTTGTAGGAACGTTCCTTGGTTTCACAAGTTTAATTGGTGATTCAACTGGTTCCTTTTTCAAACGACGCAAGGGCATGAAAAGGGAGGGGGATGTCTCGAGTAAGGCACCATTGCTTGACACTCTTCCCTTTGCCGTATCTGTATTTGCATTTGGCCAATTATTCTTGACTAATTCTGAACATGGTAGCCGTGACTTACTATTGCCAATGCTGCTGTTGGTAGTTATCACACCTGTTTTACACCGTTCATTCAACCTAATTGGATACAAACTTGGATGGAAAGATGTACCATATTGATTGAAAAAACGGGGTTTCATTCATTTGCTTGTTGCCGATGGGTCAAACATGCGAAGAGCGTTTTTGCTATCTCTGATTATTTTGCTAAGCCAACCATTAGCGTCTGCCACCGTCACAATATTGGAAGATTCTGATGAAGATTCAACTGGAACACTTTCTGGTAACTACTCGATAAGCGAAGGAGCCACATGGACTATTTCGGGAGATTATGAAATCGAAGAGGGGACTGCAATTGTCATAGAAGAAGGAGCAACAATGGTCGTATCAGGTTCTATGGATGCTGTTTCACCGCCGCAGTTGAACCTTGCTAGTACTGCAAATGTTAATGCTCCCGTAGGATTTCTCGGTGAAACAGGAGTCGTACGAATTGATTTTGCAGAAACGGTTCTTTTTGGAATAACTGTTGAAATTAACAATGTGTCTACAACCGGCTGGACTGGTTCACAATTTGATTGGAATGGCTCTTTGGAGGTTGATAATATTACCATCAATATCACGTCACATCCATTCCAAATCATTGCAATCAGTTCAGTCACGCTCTCGGCACAAGGGGCAACTCCTGTCCTAGTAGATGCTACCGGGTTGTCGGGTGAAGGTACTTCGCTTGTAATTCCAGATCGAACAAATGCTTGGGGCATTGATGTGCAAGGCACACTCATCGTTACTGGCTCGATTTTTGGCGCTGCTATTTACTGTTCAGGCACATGTACTCTTGATGGTGCTCAAATGAGCAGTACTGGCCCAATAGAAGTAACTGGTTCAATCAGTGTCACAGATTCTACACTCGCAGGCGGAGTTACTGATGAAGACATCATCGTGTGGGATGATGCTGGAATCTCATGGAGTAATTCAACTGGAACTGGGGGGTTGACTGACAATTGGGTTAATATCCTAACAACTCGAACTGTTGGTGTACAGAATGGCTATGCTGTATTCTACGGGTATGGCATGGGTTACGATTCATCCGATACCTCACCTCTTACCGACAACAATACTCTCGAGGTCGAAAATCAAGGTGATGGAATTATTGAGATTGGTTCTAATGAAAGACTGAAAATGGTGCGTTGGCAAGATGGCTACGGAGTTGAGCATCTCGAGTCTGCAAGCGGAAAGATAGTTCTGGCAACTCCTTGGGGAATCTATGAGCATAATATCACAAATCTACCTCATGTAAATCACTTTGATGTGGAATTAGATTTGCCTTTACTTTCTTTTGATAGCCTTGTTGCGAGTGATGATGACGGCGTAATTAATACTAGACTGGGGGTAATGGCTACCATCACAAATAGTGGAGATTCTCCAGCTACATTCTTAATCGACTGTATGTCAAATGGAACCGATGCAAATATTGGAACAACCGTGACATATGACATCACAACTGATGAAACACTAGAGGTTCCATTGAATTGGGATTCTGCGGTTGAAGGAGATTTAGAGTTGGTATGCAGCATATTTGTCCCGTACCACTTTTCTGGCCTCACAGTATTAACTACAGGTGCAGAGAATGCAAGCACTGAAAGTGTATCCTGGAGCGAAGTCGAAGATAATTCAACTAATCTAATTATACCAATTTCAATTGGTATTGTTGTTGCCATAGCAGTCTATGTGCTAATCGCTAGAAAGAAACTTGGCCAAAAGATGCTCAAAGAACACTTGACTGAAATTGCAACTGCACCCGCAGATGAAATTGTCGATGACGAAGTTGGAACTATCGAATGATCAGTTGCAAGCTTCGGCTTCTTTGTCATCACTGGTATCGGGATTTGCTTCATTTGCATCCCAGAAGAATTCAATCTGTGAACTTGTATCGACATGGACTTCACCATGTACATTTTCGATTGTAACTTCAAATGTGTAACAGCCATCATCTTGATAGAAATCAATGCGTTCTAGGTTTCCTGCATTGGTGCCTGGAAGCAATACCCAATCAAAGATAAATTCACCCAGACCGCCATTTGCTATTCCTTCATCAACGGTGATTTCGTTGTATGTATACTTAGCTACAGATTCAAATTTCACAACTACAGTAGCAGTCCAATCAGATGCCATTGGTAGAGGTGCTACTCCAGTAAAGCCATTGAGGCCTTGAAAATCATATAATGCACTTGGATTACCCATCCCAACAAGCATTTTTACAGTGATGCCCAAATATGTTTTTTCTTCCTCTTCGTTGTCAAGTATTTCGACTACACTGACAAATGCAGTATCTGCTTCTCTGTTCATAATAGTGTCAAAAGTCATTGAATCTTCAAATCCATCGGAAGTTACCTTGATTTCATATTCAACCAATGTATCTCCATTCATATCTTCAGCATTACCTTTCCAGAAATCATCTAAATCAACAGAATGACTTCCCTTATCAATGCTAATTGTGGCGTCATGTGAATATTCAACCTTACCATCAACTAAGACTTCAATTGTGTAATCCATTCCTTTTGGACCATAGAAGTCAATATCGATTTCGTCATTATCTCCATCATACTCAATATTGCCAACAGTGACTCCGCTATTAACTGCACTAAATACTGCAACGCCCCAAAAACCAACTGTAACTAAGAGAAAGACTCCAGCGCTAGCTCCTAATTTTACGCCATCGAATTCTTTCTTCATCAAATCTTTACCATTGAAGGCTGCCCAACACAGTAAGATACCTGGCACTAAAAAGTCGTCAAGGGTGTACTCAGAGAAAAGTACTACATTGTCTACAAAGAATACTAAAATCATAATCAGTAAAAAGCCAGTGATCGAACTCAATTGAAATTTTAATTTTATCGAATCAAGTCCATTATCCGAGGCAGACGTAGCAGATTTTTCTTCAAATGGGAGGTGTACTTCCTCGCTTTTTGGAGTATCTTTTTTCTTTTCATCTGCGCTTGCCTTTACTGTTTCGTTTGCTTTGTCTAGAAGTCCACCCATTCAAATCACCTAAGCGTTAACAATAACTCACGCACAGCGATTCGTTATCAATACAACCCCTACACGGGCTAGTACTAGTACCAATTGGTTAGTAGATTTTACAGACCGGGAGCAGATTCTCGCCATTCAGCCTCGTCATCATCATCATCCATATTGCGTCTTGCAATTACGGCTGCAGCCATTCCTAGCATGGCAAGTGAAGGAATAATTTCGAAACCTGGGAGATAGACACCACGTACGTAGATAGTAACCATCTGAGTCATGTAGTTACATCCGCTAGTCTCGTATCTACACGAGAATTCAGAAATTGCTTCGAACTCTAGCGTGTGGTATTCATCAGTCCATCCCTGATTCTTTGGAGTTCTGATTAGTACACGGACTTTCGTAGGAGCTGCCATTCCTTCGATTTCAACAGACACTAGTGGGATAGAGATCTGGAATCCCTTCTCTTCCAGTTTGTCACGTGAGTCATCAGTGACACCTACTTTGAACTTATCAGCCCAGTTACCTTGATTGTAAACCTTGAACTCGAAGTTGTGGTCTGTCTTAGGTGACAATTGAATGAAAGGCTCTGTTGCTTCAACCTGTAAGCGGCTAAACTGAAGGATGTTGATAATCATCTGAACCTGAGATTCTGCAATGTTTGGCGGAGGCAAACCGTTTGCTTCGACAACAGTAGCGGTAACGATTAGATTACGCCCAGACATTGTCATGCGCTGGTCTGCTCTAACAGTGGTTTGGAATTCTGATTCAGCATTCGGTCCAAGTGAGATGGTACCTGGTGCCGCAACTACCAGTCCATCGGCAGAAACTTGAATTTGAATTCTCTCTGCGTATGAGTTAGTGTTAGTTACCTTACAATTTGCAAATCCAGTTAATGTGGCACCGGGATATACAGGTACGTCTACCGCACCACTTGGGTTTGGTGAAAGACACTGTAAATCAACCGCAGGAACAGAGACCTGAGCCGCTGCCGGGGTTGCAATTACGAGGGTGCTCGCCATGTATACAGCGAGGAGGAACAAAGAGCGACGTAGAGCCTTCATAATATCACCTATGCACAACCCACCTTCTCGACCCTCATAACCATTTTGGGAACTTGCCTTGTCTAAAAGGGAAACTGTGTTGCTTTTCACTCGCGGGCACATGTTGATATGCCTATCCCCTATCGAAGGAACACCAGAGGGATAATGATGAGTGAAGAAATAACCATTGAAGCAGAAGCACATTGTGACGGACCATGTGGTGTTTACGACCCTGCAAGCGCACGAATTGCAGGCGAAGCAGTACAATCAATGACTAACAAAATGCTGGCTCTTAGTTGCCCATCTACCGATGATGGGACTGCAATGGCTGCATACCTAAACACAATGTCGCGCTATGCAGCAATAAAGGAAGAAGAAGCACAGAAATGTAAGGACGAATTACTAGTTCTTTGGACTGATTTCTTCAAACCACAGCACTTAGAAGGCAATCCTGACCTCCACAATACATTCTGGCAGGCAGCAAAATTGTGCTCTGCGTGCAAGGTTGAAGTCTCTGCTGTACATGCGCAAGAATTGATGGATGCAATCGAAGCAATTCACTCAATGTTCTGGGGCGTAAAGGGCCGTGAAATTTCATGGATCCGCGCATCTTGAAAGTGATTGTAAAAGGCGACTCGATGTGGCCGACACTGAATGATGGCGATTGCGTCAGGTGTATCGAATATACCGGCCAGAATGTATCTCCAAATTTGCTGGTTGTATTTTCTCATCCTCTGAAGAAATTAGTAACTTGCGTAAAACGTGTATCTCGCATTGATGGTAACCGATTATTTGTCGAAGGTGATAATCCGGACCCAACTGCTAGTGATGATTCACATAACTTCGGGTGGATTAGTAATTCTGACCTAATTGCAATCGAACTACTGCAGGGCTAAAAGTGGACCCGGAGGGACTTGAACCCACGACCGCCCGGTTATGAGCCGGGAGCTCCACCAACTAAGCTACAGGTCCGTAGCAATCACTCTCAGAAAGATGAGAGACTTGATTGTGACGGTTTAATCACTTCTCGTGCAACCTGCTCACATTCATCTCTTACTCCTTCTGGAATAAATATCAAAGCCTGTTCAGAAGTTTGTACTAGGCTTTGAATTAGAGGTGAGTGCTCGACGACATCTCTTCCGTCTTCGAGTTTTATGCCTTGACTGTAGGGCATGTATCCTTTCTTACGGATACTTGCAGTGATTATGTCACTACTTGAGAATCCTGAATTTTCAAGAATGGGAAGAATTTTCGGAATTACAACGGAACTCATTTCCGCAGTTAGTTCGCCAATTCGAATTGATTTGTGATAATCACGGCGTGATACAAGACGATTTGCGTATCCTGAAAGTGTTGGGTCTGAATGGTCGGCCCAATCCATCAAAACACCATTGATATCGGCATCGGTAAGACGAACATATTGTTTAACAGTTAATTCTGTATTGCACAACATATTGTTGAGTGATTCACTCAGAGTTAACTCCCCAACAATTGCTAATTCTTTCGCACGTGAAAGGACTCTTACCAAGTATTCCTGGGTTAGTTGGTTTACCTTGTGGAAATAAACCTGATTGTAAAGGTGGTATCGAGTTACTAAGTATGCTTCAATCGCGGGTAGGCCCCAATCTTTTGCATAGAGTTGGCCCAAATCATTAACTCGAAGAGCACGGATAACACGTGCAGAATCGAAACCACCGATTTGTGCCCCTGAATTAGCTTGGTCTCTAATCATGTAATCCATGCGATCAACATCAAGTTGGCTACTGATAATTTCTTTTAGGAATGGTGCGATTGGTTTTCCACCGAATTCCGATTCACCAGCATACATTGCAAACAATCTACCTGTCCTTTCATCACCAAGAACCTCTCGAATTGCGACTCCAATGTCTGTTTCTTCGGATTCGAGCATCATTCTACCCCAATCTTCGTGACTATGGAAATTAGCAAACACTTTGTCAGTCTCTAACAAATGTGAAAAAGGAGGATGACCAATATCGTGTAGTAGTGCCGCTATGGCCACTAGTTCCGAATCTTCATCTGAAATAATCCCTGGCTGGACTTCAGAAAGGTGTTCACAAAGTACTGTTGCCAAATGGTACGCTCCAAGACTGTGTGCGAATCTATTGTGAGTTGCTGCAGGGAAGACGTAATGGCATGTCGCAAGTTGCTGAATGTTACGCAGTCGCTGGAATTCCCGAGTGTCGATTAGACGAGCAATGCGAGCCGGAACGAAAATGTCGCGATGAATCTCATCACGTATCACACGGTCCCTCATGTTGTGGCCTTTCACATCTAATATCAAGTCCTTTCCCTACGCAAGTGATAATGAATTGAATGCTCTGGACAGGGTATGACCGAGAAATCTGAAACCCCATTGAAAATTTTTTCGATTTCGGCACTAGCACTAAGTTTGCTCAATCTTTTTGGCTTCCTAGGGTGGCTAAATTTCCTCTGTAGTTCAGATAACTGCGCCGCTGAAGCCACGCGAATTAACTGGTTCAGCATATTCAATATTGGTAATGAATTAGGGTGGTCCACACCTTATCCAGTAATTGGAGTTCCAGATTTTATAGCGATAAATGCAAGTATTATACTAGTCATTTTTGTATTCAAAGAAAATTGGATGGGTTATTTCAATCTAAATGTACCAAAGAGTTCGTCGCCGACCAAGGAAGAGGGCCCAATCGCAATCACTGAGCCCGAAGTTGTATTGTCATTCACTAAACTGTATAATGAGAATACTGTATCTGAATTGAAGAGTCTGCTTAAAGAGAAAAATCAAAAGATTTCTGGAAATAAGAATACACTTCTAGAACGAGCTATCGAATGTGGATGTTTTTCACCAGATACGGCGGTTGAAGTTTCGGGACAAGATGAGAATATAACTTCGGAAAGCCTTGATGTTGACGCTGTTTTTGAAACATATGATGCCAACTCCGATGGTAGAATTGAGCACAGTGAGTATGTCGCAGTTCACAAGTCAGAAGTGAAAAGCGGCGGTTTTTCTGGTTTTGTAGATCGACTACTTGACGACAGCCCTGAACTTAGAGGCCAGCGCTTATGGGTCATGTTTGCACTATCGGTGCTATTGGTTGCTGCAATGAACGCCTATGCAATGGTTCGTGAGCCAGAGGTTATCAAAATTGAAAATCTAGTCGAGCATAACAATGAGGTTGTCTCAGTTGAAGGAGTAGTTCTTTCGTGGGTGGAAGACCCTTATTCCTCTGGTGAAGACCGTGTCAACATTATTATCGAGGACGAAACAGGTGTAGCACAATTACGCTGGTACAGATTTGGAGAAATTCCTATGATCGGTACAAAGGTCACAGCCACCGGTGATGTGATTGAATATAATGGAAGAATTTGGCTACAGGCGCTTGGAAATGGGGCTCTTTCATGGGATGAGTCCGATGTCCCTGAAGCGCCATTAATCGGTATTTCAACCATTGCTGCAAACCCTGAAAATTTTGTTGGAGATGCATTTACGATTACCGGATATATTTCAAAACCGGTTAACCCAAATGCAACATTTACATCACTAGATTTACGTGACCACCCCAATTATGGAAATCACGAACATCAAATGAATATGATAATCCATTCCGCACCTGGCCGATGGCTCGAGGCTGGGCAGAAGGTAGAGGTAACCGCTGTAATTGAATATAGCCAAAAATTCTTGCAGTGGACTATTCATACAGAGGGTCCCGAAATTAGAACAGTAGGTTCTAACATTCCGGAACCTACTACTATTGGGTGGTCGAATTATCAAACGTGGTCGTATAATAAAGGTGCCAGAGTACTATTAGTTGGTGAAATTTCTGGTGAGGAAATAATAGAATCTGGTGGAGAATTAAGAGCATGTATACAAAATGCAGGTGATGTTTCAGAATTTGAGGGGGACGAAGTTTCCTTTGGTGGAAGGCTAATTTGGTCGACATCATATGCTGGATGGTGTATTGATGCTTCCAATTCTGAAGATGTAGAACTGATTGATGTATCGGATGCAGAAAACATTCTGGGACAACTTGCAAGTAATCCTGCCAGCACTTTGGAGCATATTGCGGATGGAACAAATTTCTTAGTCACCGGAGTAGTATCAGGTGCAACACTAATGAGTGAAACGGGTGATACAAAAATTATCATTGCCGATGCTGTGTATCCCAATACATTAGCGAAAATGGACGCATATATTCCTGTTGGCCAGCACTTCGGATGGCTGGAAGAAGGCCAACCAATTGTAGTTAATCTAACTGTAACCTGGAACTCGGTAAATTCAGAATTCCAATTAATGGTTGCCGATATGGTTCTTACTGGAGAGCCAACAGATGCCAATCCGTATGACCTTGGAGATGGCGCACCCGAATTTTATGATCTCAATAAAATAACTAGTATCGTTGGTAATTTTGTGACGATTGAGGGTCAAACTTACCTACAGAAAGAAGGCGGAGAACAAAAAATAAAGATTAATGCAAAGTCTAGTTCAATTGGCCTTAATGAATATCATGAAGGACTAACTTTGAAGTGGACTGGGCGACTAATTGAAGTTCCCGATGATGTTACACTTGCACATCACTATGTCCTCGATGAAGCAGATGTTGCTGATGTAAATGGCAACGGTATCGCTGATGATGCCGAGGATAATTGAGTGAGGGATTATCATGGATGGGTTTTGGCTTGAGATGTGGTGGATGATAGCCGCGCTATTCATTGGCGTATGCATCGGCTCATTAACTGGTTTAATCCCTGGTTTCCACGTAAACAACGTGGCTCTAATTCTCCTCGGTGTTTCACCGGCATTATTGGCCATTGGAATACCGTTATCTGCTGCTGCTGGAATTATCGTTGCGACTGGAGTGGTTCATACATTCCTGAACTATATTCCATCTGCACTTATTGGGGCACCCGGTGCCGATACTGCACTTGCATTACTTCCTGGTCACCGGATGCTGTTATCAGGAAATGCCCCAAAGGGAGTAGCTTACTCTGCAAGAGGAAGCCAACTCGGACTATTTCTTTCGCTCCCGCTAATCATTGCAGCAAGAATCGCTTTTGGACCTGAACTTGGATTATATGATACGCTTCGTGGCGCCTTACCATTTGTCTTACTCTCAATTTCACTACTGTTATTAGCGACAGAAACAACAAGGCTTGACTTCCCGATGTGGGTTCAAAAAATCACATGGGGCAAACTAGGCGGAGACTCTAGATTCGCAGGATACATCGCTGCAACAGCATTCTTCTTGTTATCGGGATTGTATGGCTGGGGTGTGTTTAATCTCCCTGTTAGGTCACCGGTGGATATGCCCGGAGCAGGCCTTTTATTACCTGCATTGGCTGGTCTATTCGGAATTGCTAATTTACTTGATATCTATGCGACTACATCAGAAATACCTCCACAAAAAGAGGATTGGGAATTACCGCCATCGGGCCCGTTAATGGTTCCCTGTTTCCTATCCTCGTGCGCTGGTGCTGCAATGGGAGTTCTTCCCGGAATGACTGCGGCTCAAGCAACAGTTCTCGTAATGGGTGGCAGAAATGCTGCTGCTAAGTTACAAGGGAAAGAGGGTGTAGGCCTCGATTGGGAAACTCGACAACTCACACAGATGACTGATGAAGAATTACTCGCGTTAGCCCGTGCAGAAGCCGCTGGAGAAGGAGAAAGCCCTCACACCAAACAAGACTTGGAAATCATTGCACTACTGTCTGCAACAAATACTGCAGTGACCGTGATGGTCCTTGGTTTCCTATACATCATTGGGCGTTCACGTTCTGGTGCAACTCTCGCATTGAAACAAATGTATCCAGTTGATACATGGAGTGGGCTTCATCCAACTACCGACTTCATTCGACTTCTCGCACTGACAATAGCCGCAGGTCTAATCGCTGTTCCTTTGATGAGGCATGTCGGCAAAGGTATTCTTCAACTTCACGAAGCTGTGCCGCTACAATCTATGGTATTAGGAGTGATTATCTTCGTTACGGCTTTGGTTTGGTTGTCTACTGGATGGGTTGGAATCGGAGTACTAATCATTGGCACAATTATGGGCTTAATTCCACCACGAATCGGAATCAGAAGATCCCATGGAATGGGTATTATCATCGTTCCAATTATGATTTACACATTTGCACAAAAGTACGATGCATTTGGATTCCTTTAATCGAGATGCCAAAAATTGTCTTAACTCCACAAAAGAAAGCATCAAGGATGAGAGCGATTGTCGCTTGTCATTGGGTGGGCTTATGCGAACGCACGTGTTATTCTTGACCGGCTTGTTATTACTGGCGCCAATGGCTGCAATAGTAGATTTTGTAGAAGCAACATCTGGGCGAGCAATCGCTTGCAGTGGACCGGTTTGTTTGAATGAGGCTTTACCTAACCCGCAAGGATACGATGATGATGTTTGGCCAAATGGCGAATGGATGGAAATTTATAATTCAGGTTCTGCCCCTGTCGATGTCCTAAGTTGGACTCTAACAAATAAGGCAAATAAAGTTCTAACTTTTGATTCCGCTTCCATCGTAGGTTTCCAAACGGGAAATTCGAGTACATGGACCATACAACCAGGCGACTACATGGTAATTGCAAGGAATGGAAGTGCAAATTTCTACATGACCAATACCAATGACCAAATTACAATGGCTGATTCCTCTGGAACAACTTTGGGTCAGGCATCTTGGACTTACTCTGGTTCAGGAATAGGTTCTGGGAAAAGTTTGGAAGAGGATCCTGTTAGTGCCACTAATGATTGGATTGAAACTACCACGCCCACACCTGGTTCGGTGAATAATGCTGCAACTGCACCTTTGGCATCTGATTTGATGATTACAGAGGTTATGGCTAATCCATGGCCTACCAATGATAGCGCACCATGGCCCGGCGGGGAATGGTTCGAGATTTGGAACTCAGGTCAATCTGACATCGACCTCACTGGCTGGTCTGCGGTTGACAACGCAGGTAATACAATTCCATTCAATGAAAGTCACCTAGTCGGTTCATCGATGATGATTACTCCAGATGAGTACAGAGTGATTGCAATAAATTCCTCCAATGCATATGGTGTACTGAATAATGGTGGCGAAAATTTGCGTTTACTTTGGCCTAATGGTACTGAAGCACAATCGGTTTCATGGACTACAACTGTTGGCGGTTTCTCTTTATCACAGCAGCCAGATTCATCTTGGTCAATGGCGTCTTACCCGACACCTGAAGCAGTTAATCCAATGCCTTGGGATATGATAGTTAGTGGTTCTTCTTTCATCCGAATTTCTGAAGTGATGCCAAACGCAACTATTGATGGCGCTCCTCTGCCTGATGGTGACTGGCTGGAATTACATAATACTGGAAATAGTGATTTTGATTTAGTGGGCTGGAAAATAATGGATGGCATGGGCAATGACACACACATTGACATGTTGAGTCTCGAGCAAAACATGTCCCAGCCAGGTACTATGATTTCAGCTGATGGAAGACGGCTTGTACAGTTCTTTGACCGTACTGAACTCTGGAACAACTATGACCAATTGATGCTGGTTGACCAGTTTGGAACAATTGTTCACAAGGCTTGGTGGAATACTGATTCAGGACTAAATGTATCCTTAGTTGAACCTCAAGACCCATTGCTCCCATGGTCTCCAGCAAGTTGGCCTACGCCCGGACAACCTGAACCGGGTAACACTATTGTTACAGGAGATATTAGCTTCAACGAAATATTTGCAAATGCAGTTGGAAATGATACTGCAAATTGGCCCGATGGCGAATGGGTGGAACTAATTAACAATGGAAATCAATCTGTTGATATCGCAAATTGGCACTTTACTTCTGGTACACGTAACTTCAACATCAATGAACATCAAATGCCTTTCAAGTCTGATACAATTTTGGCACCGGGAGAAATATTCATCGTTGCAATTAATGGAAGTCAAGGATTTTATCTGAAAAATACTAATCCAGATACCATAGAATTACGTGACGCTTCAAACCAAATTGTTTCGACAATTACCTACAACTCAACTACAGAAGGTGAATCTAATTGGTATTGGAATGGGGATTGGTCACAAGCACCATGGGTAACACCTGGCGCAATGAATCCACAAACTTCTCCATACACTGGAGACCATAGCATCGAAGTTACAGAAATTTTAGCACATTGCTCCGATGGAAGTGTAACTCCTGATGATGATTGGGTTGAAGTTCTGAATAATGGCACTCAAATGATCGACTTAAGTGCTTGGAGAATGCTATCTGACGATGGCGACTTATTCCATATGCGGAGTGATAGCCTTTGGAATACTTCTAGTCTGGTAATTGCACCTGGTGAAAGAGTTGTTTTCACTACTCCAAACTGGTTTATCAGTGGACTCGGGGGGTCGCTAGCAATAGAAGACCCAGATGGAACACTTGTTGACTTTGTCTCATGGACCATTACTACTGACTGCAAAACAATGAATCACGATGGAGAGGTTTTGCCATGGCCAACTCCTGGTGAGCCCGAACCGGAATCCTCTAGTTTTGCCGGTCCAGAAGATTTGATTTTCAGTCGCTTCATGTTTGAAGAAAAAAGTGCTTCGACCAATGATGAATTCTTTGAAATTAGTAACACTGGGAACTTAATGGCAATGCTAAATGGATGGATGATTCGTAAAACTACAACTGGCGGTGTTAGTTTCAATGGCTCGTTTACCTCCGGAGATATCCCTGCTGGTTCATCAGTAATCATCAGTCCAGATGCTAGTGCTGTTAAGGCCATGGGCACAACCCTTGTCCTCAATGCAGATGAAGTGATGGACTATCCTGTATGGATGCCTAATAGTGGGGCTACTATGCAATTAATCGCACCAGATGGTACAATTGCAGATACCTTTGTTTATGGCAATGGACCAACCTCTGAGGCGGGATGGAATGGGCCTGCAATTGGAGTTCCAGTAACTACTGTTGACCGTATCCTGTACTTGCGTGGAGATGGTTGTGGAGATATGCCGGATTCTGATTCTTCAGATGATTGGGAAATGCGTTGGTCTGTTGCAGGGGCAAGCCATTTCTGTGGAGTAAATACATTCACAGATGATACAACAGTCACTCCATTAATCGGCCCAAGCAGTGGATTAAATGAAGTAATTACAATGCTGGAGAACGCTAATCAGTCCATTCATCTACACGTGTACCAACTACATCACCCCGACCTCGTAATGTCACTGATTGAGGCAAGTAACAGAGATGTCGAAATCACAGTGGTAATCCACGAACCTGAAAGCTGGTGGAGCTCATATGATGTTGAACAAAGCCTTGGGATGGCTTGGGAATTAGAAAATGCAAGTATTGACGTACTTCAATTCACTTCATCATCAACATCACCATACCAGTACATCCACTCAAAGGTTGCAGTAGTTGATTCTGCACACGTATGGATTGGTTCGGGCAACTGGAAGGGCTCTAGCATGCCATCAGATGGCTCTGGTAACCGGGACTGGGGGGTCATCGTTGACAGTATAGATCTTGCAACAATTATACTTGAGCGAATGGCTTTTGATGAAGACCCAAGTCAATTACATGTTGAAGACTCAACTTATTCTCAGCCAGAACAAGGCTCTTATTATCCTCCAACAGCATATACCCCTGGAACGACTACAGCAGCGATTAATGGCCCCATCTCAGGGGAATTACTGACATGCCCTGATGATTGTATGCAGGGGTTGTCGGACCTAATCGATTCAGCAGATTCAGAGATTTTACTATCTCTGCAGTACTTCGAAATGGATTGGTATTGGGGATGGCAAGAAAACCCGCTTTTGGATTCACTTGAAGATGCTGCAGCGAGAGGTGTTTCAATTCGATTGGCTATCAATCAGCACTATGTTAATGAAAATCCAGGAATTAGAGAAGCTGTCAATGAATTAAATGACTGGAATGGTGATGTTGAAGCGATTCTGATGAGTGAAAATGAAACAGTTACTAAACTCCACAACAAGGGTGTCATCATTGATGGTGAAAGTGTGCTAATCTCTAGTATAAACTGGGGGGATAATTCAATTCTAAGAAACCGAGAGATGGGCTTGATTATTCATTCACAAGAAATCACGGCTCCATTTGAGCAATCATTCTGGGAGGATTGGAACCGCCTAGACACTACAACGGATACCGATATTGATGGCATTCCAGATTTCTGGGAAGTTGAAAATAATCTGTCACGAACAAATCAAGATTCGACTTTAGACCCGGATGGCGATGGCCTAACGAATATTGGCGAATTTTCATATGGTTCGAATCCACATTTGAATGACACTGATGGAGATTGTATTAATGATAGCAATGAAATTTTGTGGGCCGCAACATTGGAAAATGTGAGTGCGAGTGATGCTCTTACTCTCACTGATGCTGATAGCGACGGAGTTGACGACTACACTGTGGTTGGGTGTATACCTGAGAATACTGGTAGCACTGATGGAAATAACACAGATGGCCAAAATAATGACTCGATAGACGACACGATTGATCTAGATAGTGACAATGATGGAATCGATAACTTCCTTGATGAATGCCCGGGAACTAAAGCCGGGGCTGCAACTGATAGCCAAGGTTGTTCAAGTGAACAAAACAAGAATCAAACATCTGATGCTTCAGGTGAAGAAGATAGTTCCAGTGGGTTAGATTTCATGTCTGTACTAATCATTGGAGGACTGATTGTCCTACTGGGTGCGGGAACAATTCTACTAACCAAGAAAAAAGACGCTAGCGAGGACGACCTTAGTATTGCATCACCCGAAATCGCTGAATCAAAATCCTGGGAAATGCCTGTGCTTGATGGTACAAATCCGGAACCTGAACAAAACGATGGTCCAGACTTGAGTAAATTCCCTGGCTGGACTGCTGAACAGGTGCAAAATTATCTCGATTCAGGATGGACTGAAGAACAACTTGCAGAGTGGTATAAGCAACAAATTGACAATAACGCCACAGAAGATTGACAAGGGAGTGCCCTAATCGAGGAATGATTCACATGGTATTTCGCAGGGGCAATCCGGCACTCAACCCAGAACATTTTCGCGGCGGAATGGCCGCTGAGAGAATGACTCTTGATGGTACAATCAACAAAACTCTTGGCCTATTGGGGTTAATTGCAGTTACCGGCGTATTGGCTTATTCAATAAGTACGCAATCACCAGCAATGATGCCATTAATGATGTTTGGAGGAATGATAGGTGGACTAATTATGGCACTGATAATTATGTTCGTTCGACCTGCAAACCCTCAGGTGCTAATCAGTATGTATGCGCTCTTAGAGGGCTTATTCATTGGCGCATTCTCGTTTTTTGTCGAGAACTATTACTTGGGCGGAAATGAGGGTGTTGTATTTCAAGCACTCATCGCAACTGCGGCAGTATTCGTAACAATGCTCACACTTTACCGATTTAGAGTAATCAAACCTACTGAAAAATATATTTTAGCCGTGGTATCGATGACTGGAGCTATTATTATGGTATATCTGGTGAATTTCATTATGTCATTTTTTGGAACTGGAATACCATTCCTTCACAGTAGCGGCCCCATTGGTATTGGAGTTAGTATTCTATTCACTGGAGTTGCCGCTCTCTTTTTGATAATCGATTTCGGTATGATTGAGAATGGTGTTCGACTCGGTGCTCCAAAAAATATGGAATGGTATGGCGCATTTGGTCTTGTAATGACTTTGATTTGGCTTTACATTGAGATGCTGAAATTGATTGCAAAACTACGTGATTGAAATGACTAGAACTCTAGCTGTTTGTGATTTGTCAGATTGGCATGCAGGCGGGCAGAGAAGGGATGATTTCGTTAAACAACTGGGTGATGCTCTCCACGACATCGGATTCTTTGCATTGACCGGTCATGGCATCGATATTGATGCAATTAGCAAATCCTATTTGGTCGCAGAAGATTTTTTCCAACAACCGCAAGAAAAAAAGAACCAATATGAACAAGCAGAACTGTTTCGACAGCGGGGCTATACCCCATATGGTGTAGAGCATGCAAAAGACAACCCCGCTCCCGATTTGAAAGAATTCTGGCAAACGGGACGTACCATAGACGACCCTGATTTTCACAAAAATATTTGGCCTGCTGAACCTGCTAACTTTGAACAAACGATCGATGGATTGTATGTAGCGATGGAATCTATGAGTTCACAATTACTTGCAGCAGCATCTTTGTATCTTAACAAGCCAGAAAAATGGCTTCCAAGTATGTCAGAAAATGGTAATACAATATTGCGAGTTATTCACTACCCACCGCTTGGAGAAGATTCCCCCGAGGGCGCTGTACGTAGTGCCCAACATGAAGACATTAATCTGATTACTTTGCTAGTAGGTGCTACCGCAGATGGACTGCAAGTAATGGACCATGATGGTACATGGATAGAAGTTGAAGGTAATCATGAGCACATAATTGTGGATAGTGGTGATATGCTACAGAATCTTACAAATGGATTATTCAAATCTACTACACACCGAGTCATCAATCCACCAGATGCACGTTCGGATAGATACTCGATGCCTATGTTCGTTCACCCTCGCAATGAGGTTGACCTCACCCCTCTTCCTGAATTCGTAGCCCTAACCGGCGGTGAAGTATTGTATGGCTCAATAAATGCTGGTGATTATCTCCATCAACGGCTCGTAGAAATTGGGCTGGCATCATAGGGTGTTTAACATGAACACGATGCCTGAAATCCTAGCCCTCAAGCGAGATGGCAAGGAACTAGTTACAGAGGACTTTCAGTACATTTGCAAAAACATAGATGCAATTCCCAGAGAACAACTTGGTGCATTTTTGATGGCGTGTCAAATTAACGGCCTCTCCCCTGAAGAAACGAGTAACCTCACAAGTTCAATGCTTGCTGCTGGTCAAAGTATGCAAATTGAGCCCGGGCGGGTTGACAAACATTCAACCGGTGGTGTCGGAGATAAAATGAGTATAATTCTGGCACCTGCACTACGAGCCGCAGGAGCAACTGTGCCTATGCTAGCCGGCAGGGGCTTGGCGCATACGGGAGGAACTATCGATAAATTGGAGGCGATTCCTGGATTTAATACAGGTTTGACCATGGAGGAAATGAAGCGAAATCCTTGCTTTATTTCCCGACAAACTGATGATATTGCACCTGCTGACCGCATACTTTACGCCATACGAGATATTACGGCTACTGTTCCTCAAATTGGCTTAATTACGGCCTCAATAATTTCTAAAAAAGCGGCAGAAGGATTGGAAAAATTAGTCCTCGATGTCAAATGTGGTAGTGCTGCATTCATGCAAACGAAGGATGAAGCGGTAGAATTGGCGAAATCAATGGTTCGAACAGGCACTTCACTAGGAATGCAGGTGACCGCCCAGGTTACTGAGATGGACAACCCTATTGGAAGGATGTATGGCAATAGCCATGAGATCGCAGAAAGTATTGATTGCCTGAAAGGCTGTGGCCCATCTGATACAATGGAGTTAGTTCTCGCGCAAGCAGATTCTCTAGGCTATGATATTCGAAGCCATCTAAAGGATGGTTCTGCCCTACACGAGTTTAGACAGATGTGCCTGCGTCAGGGAGTTGAAAACAGCGTAATTGACTCCTTGGTAGAAAATCCATGGTCGGTTTTGCCCAAGGCAGATTTGATTGTAGAAATTTCTTCTACTGCTAGTGGATGGATTTCACAGATTGATGCGCTTACTATTGGGCAGGTTCTTTGCAATCTGGGTGCTGGAAGAACCGGGGTTACTACGAGTATCGACCATGGAATTGGAGCTGAGCTCATCAAAGGCATTGGTGAAAAAATCGAAAATGGCGAACCTTGGATACGCTTTGATATCAACTCGGAAATGGATGAGGAACTCATCCAACAAATTCAAGATTCGATCGATATATCGTCTACAGAAGTCCACAAAACGAGTAGAATTTTACAAATTATTACTAGTCCTTAACTTGTGATTTGATGGAAGCCGTCATATATGAATGGCTTTTCGGCGAAGTTGCCGTTTTAGCTTAGCTGGTGGAGCGTGGGACTGTTAATCCCAAGGTCGAGGGTTCGAACCCCTCAATCGGCGTAAATAACGAACTATGAAGATTATTTGGAGTGCCCAAGGCAATTGCGTAGGCACGAGTTCAAATCAGAGTAAGCAAATTCAAAGCCAGATTCTTGTAATTTGGTTGGCATTACATGCTGCCCTTCCAAAATTAGTTTTTGACCCATTTCTCCAAACATTATTCGGACAACAAAACCAGGCAATGGCATAAATGCTGGGCGCTTGATTACACGACCCAAAATCTTTGCAAATTCCTTCTGAGACACGGGATTTGGGGCTGTAAGATTGTATGGGCCATTGCATGAATCTGTCATCATAAGATGATGGATTGCAAATACTTCATCATCTAGTGAAATCCATGATTGTATTTGTTTGCCGCCACCAACTGGCCCACCTCCACCCATCTTTGCCGGTAGCAATAATTTGGAGAGGGCACCACCCAAAGGAGATACCACAATTCCTGAACGCAGATTTACGACTCTAATCCCTGCATCTATTGCAGGTGCACATGCATTTTCCCATCCTGAACACAAATCTGAGAGAAAATCATTTCCAGATGCTGAATTTTCATCCAATTTCTCACTTCCGCGGTTGCCATAGAAACCAATTGCTGAACCGCAGAGTAGAGCCTTTGGTGGCTCATCAATAGTTGCAAGTAATCGAGAAAGATTTTCTGTAGGGATAATCCTGCTATCACGTATCAATTTCTTTCTTTTCTTAGACCAACGCTTGTCACCAATACCGGCCCCGGCAAGATGGATAACTGAATCAAAACCATTCAGATCTCCATTAATAATCTCTCCTGTAAGGTCGTTCCAACGAATCACTTTCTCAGAATTCACATCCGCTGGCAACTTGGTATTAGGGCGCAACAAACGATACACGTCATGGCCTGCTGTTTCAAGGAAAGCACAAAGTTGCAGTCCAATCATACCTGTAGAACCTGAGACCAAAACTTTCTGGCGCGGAAGTTCTGCCGTAGCCTGTATTTGTTTTATATCACTCTTAATTCTCGCACTTCGATATTTGAACAACTGACGCATTCTAGGAACGACGGTGAATCCTGCTGTCCAGCCAGTCAAAAAGTGAAGCGGAAGTTTATACTCGACATCATCATAAATCGTAGTCATACCATCTCCAGTTGATTCAAACCGATGAACATGATTCCACATCCCAAATGGCCCTTTCTCCATTCTGTCAGCAAATGATTCACCAGGAATAACACTGTGGTGTTTTGCCAACCAAGTTTTTCTTATCGGCCCAATTCCCACTTTGAATATGGTCTCATCACCATCTTCAAGCACACCTGCATTCATTGGAATTATTCCTTCCCACTCTGGCATTATTCTACGGAATGCACCTGGGCTGTTGTACCAGTTCCATATTTCTTCCTTTGTTGCGTTATGCTCTGCTTGGTAGGAAAATTTTGGCATCTCAAGTCCTCCTTTTTAGTCCAATTCGTACTGGGGTACCCATGGCGGAATGTCGTAAAGTTAATTGTCGATTCCCAGAGTTTGAATATGTTTCTAAGTAGTGCTTTGTTTTGAATTTACGTTTTGTTGATGCTGCAGTCATACATCGTATCTTACCATAAACCGGCCTTTCAGTCCAACCTCTATCGAATTTTCCGAGTACAACCAAAAATTATGCTCGCTGCATACACAAAAATATTCAACGAAATTATTCGAAGATCGGGTGATGTATTCACTACTCCACTCAAACTGTCTGCAATCTCTAAAATGTCATTGTGGATGAAAATCAATTATCTGAAATTGAAAATTCGGATGGCAACAGATTAGTATTCAATGACAAACTAGGTGATAACATGCAATGTAATATTGGAGCAAAGGGAAAGGCTGTTCGCTTGAAAATGGGAATAATGGCACTGGTGTTCGCAACTCTTCTAGCCGCTGTTGTTTTGACAGGAGTCCTTGACTCGGTACTATGGTGGTATGCCGTTGCAGCAATCGCATTTGGTGGAGCATTCTCAGTGTTTGAAGCTAGGGCCGGTTGGTGTGTAATTAGAGCGATGGGATTCAAAACCCAAATCTGATCAATCTAATGTAAGGGTCAAAATATCTCCGCCATTTTCAGTTATCTGATATGTGTATCCTCCAATTTCACTCTGCCTGATTTGTACATCAAATTCAATTTGATTAAAATGTACTACTGTTTGAAACTGTTCATTATTTCCATTCACTGCGAATACAATTGAAGAAATTGGATCAATTTGATTAAATGATTCTGACCTCCAACCCATTTTTGGATTATTAGAACCATGAAATGATTCTATGGAGGAGATATTAGTCATTTGAGTAACCAACAAAGAGGTATTATCAATCGTACTTGATAATATGACCCCTGTATTTTGAAGATGTTCAATTTCAACATCCTTCCCTATATTGAAAATCTGAGAGTAATTGTGATTTTGCTGAGATGTTATTGAATCATGAATAATAACCCCTTGGCCATAAAGAATTACAATATTACGTTTGATATTTACCCCTTCATATATTGTGTGACTGGCTTGAAATACTGAATAATTCTCATTGCAATTGTAGTTGTATAATTCTGATTGACCAAAACTATCAACGTCTCTATAATCGTATGATTTGTCATCAACTACTATTGTGTTATGTGCAAAAACACTTCTTACATACTGACGATAGGGGTCTCCTTCATCGAAATTGTACTTACCCGAATCTACAAAATAATCTGTTTGGTCATATGACAAAACAAATGACAAATCATCGCTTTGTTTGTGTACACTATTATGAAACGCACTAAATATGGCGAAATAGAATTTTTCACCCTCAACAAATTGAAGTTTATTTATTCCGACCCCTGCGTCATAATAACCAATGCAATAATTTTCAAGCATGTTTTCACTATTACTACTAATTTTCAAATTAAGTAAATTCTCACTAACAATACTGCTTTCCTTTAATCTCAAACCATTTTCCAAACCAGAATCTCCCACGAGAGGGAAAGTTCCATCCGGCTTGACAATATATGCAAGATACTCCTGCATAGAATATATCTTTGATTCTAACAATTGATTGGAAATATTGTAATGCCGATTGAAATCATCAATACTCATAAACAACGACATCACAAGAAAGTGATATGCAGGGCTGTGTTCCTTATGCACTCCTGATTCAGTAAGATCTTCTAGTAAATGTTTATCTAATCTATTGTTTGCAACTTTTCTCCATTCGTCACTTTCTTCAAAATTAGGAAATAGAATTGAAAGTTGTAATAATGAGCGGTCTTGGTAAATTCCATGATTATGCCCCCAGTAATAATTATCTGAATCAGCAGTAAATTCTCCATGTAATCTCAAAATATTCAGGAAAAGAAGCGAGAAACTTTCATCCTGGATTGAAGATTCTCTATAACTATTCCAAAATTGTAAGAAAGTGGAAATACGGTTTGCTGTACTATGATCGTCCCATGCTCTTTCACTGGCTTGACTTCTAGGGTCTGGATTGTGCTCAATCCAACTTCCAATATACCACTTTGCTTCCTTCAAGTATTCGATTTCTCCTGTGTATTCATAAGCACTAACGAGGTAACTAACCATCCTCAAACTGTGATAATAAAATTGCCAAGTCCAATCATCAAACGGGTCTTCAGTCCAATCCATTGAATCTTTCGAAATCACTGCTGGCTCCCAATATCTCAGTAAATAAATTTCATCATTCAAAATTATTCTGTCGGCTATTTCAACAGATTGTTGAGAAGGAAAGGACCGTGTTGAAAACTGGTGACTTTCTTCTGAATCCCAAAATTCATTCATATGTTCTATATCATAATCTCTGTACTGGCTTGTATTACCTAATAGTGTTTGAAATCCAGTGAATATTACCAAACACGCAATTGCGAATGGTGCTATCCTCATTGGGATTGCGAAGATTGCTCATCATTTAAGATAGGATGGGACTCTAATAAAACTCATTCCCATTCTATGGTACCAGGTGGCTTGTGAGTAATATCGTAAACAACACGGTTTACAGCACCTTTCACGGTATTAGTGATACGGGTACTAATCTTGGCAAGTATGGCATGAGGGATTTCTGAATAGCGAGCAGACATCCCATCCAATGATTGAACTGCACGTACAACCACTGTCTCGCCATACGCTCTGACATCTCCATGTACACCAACCGATCTAACAGGAAGTAGTGCTGCGAAATATTGCCATGGAATTTCCATCTTCCCGTCAGCAGCAGCGGCTTCGAATTCTTCCTCGACTATCGCACATGACTCGCGTACAACATGTACGCGTTCACGTGTCAACGGTCCTAGGCAGCGAACAGCTAATCCTGGGCCAGGGAAAGGTTGGCGGTCAGCGACCCTGATTTTGAGTGCATGAGCAAGAACACGCACTTCATCCTTGTACAAATCACGAAGTGGCTCTACAACTTCAAGTGTCATATCGTCAGGAAGTCCACCTACATTGTGATGGCTTTTGATTGTGTCACGAACACCGCCACCGGATTCTATCCAATCTGGCGCAATAGTACCTTGTACGAGATATTTAGCGCCGACCTTATCTTGTTCTTCCTCGAAAATTCTTATGAATAATTCTCCAATTATCTTACGCTTTTGTTCGGGCTCAGTTACATCTGCAAGTGCCTCGAAATAGCGGTCTTCAGCAAATACTGTTGTCAAATTGAGCCCGTGAGCAGCAAGCATCTCTTGAATCTCTTCGGTCTCATTTTTTCGCATTAGACCTGTATCGACATAGACACAGTGCAACTTGTCACCAACCGCTTGACTAGCAATAACAGCAGCAACCGTTGAATCTACTCCGCCACTGCATGCAATGATTGCAATATCATCAATTTCATCTTTCATTTTCTGGGATGCTTCTTCGATGAATGAAGTGGTATCAAACATCAGACATCCCTTCCGTTGACCTCAGCATCCATTTGCTTAACCTTTGCAACTTGGTCAAGTTTATTCTGCTTTAGCGCAGCAGCATAATTCTCGTTACCAAGTGCTAAGATTTGGGTTGCAAGATATCCTGCATTATCGCCACGGTCAACACCTACAGTTGCTGCAGGAACCCCTGGCGGCAATTGTACGATCGAAAGTAAACTATCGAATGGAACTCGTCCACCACATGGAACTCCAATCACTGGCTTGGTAGTAAGTGCGGCCACAGCACCAGGTAGTGCTGCTGCCAATCCAGCCATTGCAATGAAAACTGTACAGCCATCTGCTTCAGCATCATGGATTATTTGCTCGACAAATGCCGGTGAACGATGTGCACTAGCGACACGTAATTGGTATGAGACTCCGAAGTGGTCTAGAATCTTAGTACATTTTTCAGCAACTGGCATATCCGACTTGGAGCCGAGTAGGATTGTAACGTCCATGGTGTTGTGCCATGGACGGTGGTTCATCAACGTGCCGCGTATACATACAATAATCTCGACCTCTAATCTAATGAGGTATTAGGAGATTCATAGGGGGTCGCTTGGAGTGCCAGATGAGACTTAGTAGCGATATCCCACATCCAATTTCCCGCCGCTAAAAGATGTCCACCAGAAATTATTGATATCGGACGGCTGTTGACCTGTTGTCGGAATCTCCGAATGAAAGCAGGAATTATCCAAGCCGGCGTATCATGCAAATTCCATACATCTTTGGGCCACTCTCTATTACGATTAAGCAAGCGTCTAACCTTCCGCTTTTCGTCATTCAATAGGCTAAGTGCACGTGCTTCGAGTTCCATTTCTGGCCGAATGCCGCGTATATGTGCCGCCATAAGATTGTGTGCAAGGGTTAGCCGCCCCTGCCTTGCAGCAATTCCAACTGCACGCGGAATAATTCTTCCTTGCCCTGAGCAATCAACTTCCAATAGAACTCGATAGCGCGCCAGTACAGCGGGATCATCTAGATAGGCCCTAAGTTCAATCTCACCTGACCATAAAAATGGTGCCACCCAACGATAGTCTTGATTTGGTTGTAAGTGACGGAGGATTAATCCTCGAATGTCGAGCGGATATTCGTGCATAAGTAAAGAAGCAAACAAGTAGGTAGCAAATGCTTTTGTTCACTCCTCACTGAATGTAAAAGTAATCGGGGCATCAGCTTCTAACATAATTCGGTCGTCTAAGCGTATACCTCTCACAATATTGGAGCCGACCCGCAAAAGAGGTCTTGCGGCCCACCTGCGATGCATATAGGTCGCACCTGTAATCTCAGGAAGCGGTTCGCGAGGGTCCCAGTCACGGCGGTATGCTGTTCCTGAAAGTGCTGAAAGTGAGGCTGCTGTTCGATAATTGATCACCCATGGCACAAGTGCAAGAAGTGCTTGAATTGCAGCGGGAGGCTGGAATAATAGGATGAAGGCTGCAAATGGAGATACTAGTAGAACTAGCATGTCGACTCGCCCAGGCATCGCATTAGTTCCAATCCATACTGCGACAAGAGATAGCATCACACCAAGAGCAAGCGCGCCAGTCGCTAGTAAACCTCGGTCTTGAAGCAACAAAAGAAGACCCCCTGCAAGTGGGAGAATGGACCACGCCATTGGCCAAAGCATCTTCGGGCCGGGGCCCGGAATCGATACTTCCTCCCATTCCATGGTACACGCTGATAGTTACTAGCCTTGAACCATTTTGTAAAACAAAGCGACTCTAACTGTTATCTTCATCAAATGGATATGATAGTACCAAGTTTCTAGCAGCATATACTTCGTCGACACGCCTGACATCAGTAGTGATTGGTGCAGCATGCAAAACTTCCGCATCCCCTTGCAAGACTTCAACAAATTTAGTTGCAAATTCGTCCAAGACTTCCTTGGATTCTGTTTCAGTGGGTTCTACCATCATACATTCTGGTACAATTAGTGGGAAGTAAACTGTGGGTGACATGTACCCCTTGTCGAGCAAACCTTTCGCTACATCCATTGCACTCACTCCTAGTTGCTCTTTCATAGGGGCAAGTGAAAGTGTGAATTCGTGTTTGACTACATCAACCGGTGCTCCATCACAGAATAGATGACTGACGCCCTTCTCTTCAGCTTCTTTCAGGATTCGATGACGTAAATAATTCGCATTCAATACAGCATGCTCAGACATAGTTTTCAAATCTTTACCATACCGTCGATAAAAAGCCCACGAGCGAATTACTGCGCCGCTATTACCGTGCCATTGCTGTACCTTTCCAATGCTCTTTTCAGGCTCTTGCCACTGGTACCACCATTCTTGGTTAACCGAAGTTAAACGGTCTCCCGACAAGATAGGTCGGCGTTTTACGATAGGGCCAGGTAAATATTCAGCCAAGTGTGCCTTAACACCAATTGGGCCTGAACCCGGACCTCCGCCACCATGTGGCTGGCTGAATGTCTTGTGCAGATTGTAGTGAACTGCATCAAAACCCATAATTCCGGGAGAGGTTCTGCCAAGAATCGCATTGAAATTTGCACCATCATAGT